>Ga0160422_10000799_pt1 | contig 19373 bp, 16 predicted proteins | sample Fk160mmetaG_FD_108192 | JGI IMG/M metagenome (GOLD analysis project Ga0160422, IMG submission 108192) | Marine microbial communities from the Central Pacific Ocean - Fk160115 60m metaG | ecosystem: Environmental > Aquatic > Marine > Oceanic > Photic zone | place: The Central Pacific Ocean... | reverse complement strand
AACAGAATTAACGCTTCCTTTAGCAGGATCAATTAATCCTATAATAGGAGAGTGACCAATAGCAGTTGCCACCCCCTCATTACCTTTATAATCTAGAGCCATAACTCCACAATTACTTAAAGGAAGTTGTAACTCTCCGATTGTTTGTTGTTGTGCAACTTTTCCTGTCACACATCTGTCAACTTTATTTGTAAGCCAGTCTTTACACGCAACCCCTTCAAGCTTTAAAACAGATGAAAGTAAGTTTTCAAATTTTGAAAAACTATATTCTAATTTTTCAAACTCGTTTTTTTTCCTTTGATCAGTAAGAGTTGTTTTAGGCGTACTGCCAAACAAAGATTTTAACTCCAAATCAATTGGATTTTGTCCATTTTCTTTATTTGCGAAGGAGAAATGATTGTCCCCAGTCACATAACCAACAATGTAGACTGGGGCTCTTTCTCGATCAGCAATTATTTTCAACCTATCTGCATCTGATGGTGATAGAATAAGCCCCATCCTCTCCTGGGATTCATTTCCTATTATTTCTTTAGCAGAAAGTGTTGGGTCCCCAATTGGTAATTTGTCAATGAAAATTTTTCCGCCTGTTTGTTCTACAAGTTCCGAGAGGCAATTTAAGTGCCCTCCTGCCCCGTGATCGTGGATTGATATAATTGGATTAATCGAACTTTCAACCAAGGCTCTGATTGTATTTGCCACTCTTTTTTGCATTTCTGGGTTAGAGCGTTGGACAGCATTTAATTCAATTTCATTACTAAATGCCCCAGTATTAGCAGATGAGACAGCAGCTCCTCCCATACCAATTCTATAATTGTCCCCACCTAAAATAATTATAAGATCACCTTTAGATGGAGTTTTTTTCCTTGCCTGTTGTTTAATGCCGAAACCTATACCACCAGCTAACATAATAACTTTGTCGTAGCCTAGCCGATGATTATCCTCAAAATGTTCAAAAGTAAAAATAGATCCTGCAATTAAGGGTTGACCAAATTTATTTCCAAAATCAGATGCTCCATTTGATGCTTTAATCAAAATATCAATTGGTGTTTGGTATAACCATTTTCTTTTGGGTAAAACTTTTTCCCATTTTCGATCACCTGAAACTCTGGAGTAGGGAGTCATATATACAGCAGTTCCTGCAAGAGGTATTGAACCTTGTCCTCCAGCGAGTCTATCTCTAATTTCGCCTCCTGAACCAGTAGCAGCACCATTAAAAGGTTCAACTGTAGTTGGAAAGTTATGGGTTTCAGCTTTTAATGAAATAACACTCTCAATATTTTTAATTTTATAAATACTTGGGGTTGTAGATTCTTGTGGAGCAAACTGCTCTATTTTAGGACCTGAAACAAAAGCAACATTATCTTTATAGGCGGAAACAATGGAATTTGGATTTTTTCTTGATGTATTTTTTATCATTTCAAAAAGACTCTCATCTTTTAATTCTCCGTCTATTAAAAAAATACCATTAAATATTTTATGACGACAGTGCTCAGAGTTAACCTGAGAAAACCCAAACACTTCAGAATCTGTAAGATTTCGTCCAATTTTCTCTGAGAGATGATTTAAATAGTCAACCTCATGTTTGCTAAGTGCTAAACCTTCTTTTAAATTATAATCTTCAATATCAATAATTGGAATAATTGGGTCAGGGGTATGATTTATCTCAAAAATTTTTTGATTTAAACCATTAAAAGTTTCGAATAACATTGGATCAAACCCCCTATGATTTTTTTTTGCAGTAAAACACTCAATTCTTGTGATCCCTTTAATGTCCATATTTTGAGTTATCTCAACAGCATTTGTACTCCAAGGTGTAATCATTGTTGACCTTGGACCAATGAAACTTTCATCTATTTTTTGATTGCCAATTAGTGGGCTATTTCCAAACAGCCAAATCAGTTTATTTTGGTCTGGAGTATCTAGTTTATCCTTTTTTTGTACAGCATAAATTTTCGCAGTGGGTTTCCCAAAAAAGTAAATCATGATTGATTTTTAGTATCATAAAAATAATTTTTTCCATGCATTTAAGGACTATTAAAATTGCTATACAAAGAACAACTTTTCAGCAATTTATTCACATTTTCCTAAATAGTCTGGCACAGTAAAAACCATCAAAACCGGTTTGGTGTGAAAAGTATGTTTTATCCTTCTCAAATTGAAACTTTGAACCTAATTTACTTTTTAAAAAATTATCAACCTGATGTCGGTTTTCAATGGGTAAAATAGAACAAGTAGCATAAATCAAACACCCATTTACTTTAACTAATGATGCATATGCTTGAAATATCTTTTGTTGATTTAATGTGATCTGGTAAATAATATCTGGATCAAGTTGCCATTTTAAAGCTGGGTTTCTCTTTAATACGCCGATGCCACTACAGGGGGAATCTATTAAAACACCATCTGCATTTCCTTTAATTAATTCTAAGTCTTTAGATTCTTTAATACAAAATGTATCGATGGAGTTAATTTTATTTCGTTTAGCTCTATTTTTTAATTCAAGAAGCTTGGATTGATTGATATCAATTGCCAGTATTTTAGCTTTATTGTTAGTTAAATTAGCTAAATGTAAACTTTTACCACCTGCCCCTGCACACGAATCTATGTAGTATTTACCCTCTGTGGGATTCAGCCAATAACATACAGCTTGTGAGTTTGCATCTTGGATTTCAAAAAAACCTTTTTTGTATTCCTCTAAATCCAATACTGGTTTATGATTTTCAAAAATTAAAGCATCAGGATAATTTGGTTTTATCTCAGTTTTTATTTGATATTCACAGTATAATATGTCTTTTAGCTTTTTTACTGAGATTTTAGTTCGATTTACTCTAATAATAAATTTGGCAGGAAGGTTTAATGCCTCAATTTCCTTATTCCAAAACTTTTCTCCAAATGCCTGAACCCCTAAATCATCTAGCCAGTCTGGAATTGAATATTTAAATTTTCTTTCATTGATTAGCTCAAGAAAATTTTTTAATAGAATTTTGGTATTTATATTAATAAATTCTTTCCAGTCTGGAAGTTTTTGACCATTCATTACCATCCAACCTGCTATTAATCTTAAAAAAAAGTGATCTGAAGAATTATTATCTAATTCTAAGGCTTTTTGAATAAGTCTTTTTTGACGAATTACATCGTAAAAAACTTTTGCAATAACTTTTCGGTCTCTTGAACCCCATTTAGAGTTGCTTTTAAGTAATTTTTTGATAACATCAGAAGCAGGTTTTTTGTCAACAATGGTCCTTTTGAGACCAGACACAATTCCAAATGCAACATTTCTGTGAAGTTTCATTTTTCAATAACATGATTCCAATTAAATTTATTTTTAATTTTCCTCTTTTGCTTTCTTTATTTTATATATCATTTCTCTATTAAAACGATATTCCATAACCTGAACTTTAAGGACTTTTTTTGGTGATAAACTATCTAAAAGTTTTAGATCACGTTCCTCTTTCAACTTAAGAGCTAAATGTTCCAGGTTATTTATTTGGTTAATAACTTGAAATGCACTGATGTTTGATATAGTATCTAATTCTTTAAAATATTTTCTTCTTAGAGTTCTAATTTTTTTTCTAGATTTTTCGTGTATTTTGTCCTCGTAATCGTTGTAAATCTTCCAAAAAAAAGTTTCTTGATTCTCATTTAAACCTAATTTTTCAGTTATATAAGTCATTTTTAGGGCCTTAAGTCTATCAAAGCTCATATTATCTTTTTGTCCATAATTAAAATTTAAACTTAGAATTAGTACAATAAATAAAAATCTATTCATTTTCATGTATATTAAGATTATAAGGGTTTTCACTAAATATTTTTATTTCAAAAATATCTTCAGGAGATATTGAATTATATGAGTCAATAACTAAATCATAACTTAAGATATTAGAATCAAAGTCGTCAGCTATTTCGTAAGCAGAATTGTTTGACAAATATTGATCTAGAAAAAATTCCTCTAGCTCCAACTTTTTTAACTTATTTTCCTCAAAAAAAATCAAAATTGCAATAGTTGCTACTATAGCACTAAAACTCAAGACATAATTACGTAAGCTATTGTCAAAAGACGAGTAGTTCACTTTACTTAAAATTTCAGTTTCGACTGTATTAAAATAGTTCACAGGTGTAATAAAACCATCATTGTTTCTAATCAAACCTATTTTTCTCAAAAACATTTTTTCAAATAATTCAAAATATTTTTTTGGAACTTTAAACGGAGTTTTTTTGAGTAAATCATTCATTTAAGATAGTCTTAATTTTATTTTTAGCATGATGATATGAAGCTTTTAAACCTCCAACGGAAGTCTGTAATATCTCTGATATTTTTTCATATTTCATCTTGTCAAAATATCTCATATTAAATATTATTCTTTGTTTCAGTGGTAAGTTTGCAATAGCCTTATGGAGTTTAATTTCAATTATATCCCCCTCGAAATAAGGGTCAGTTTCAAGTAAATTAATTTTATCTAAAATAAATTTTTCACCCGATATTCCCATTTGTTTTGATTTTTTATTGATAAAATTTAATGACTCATTTGTTGCAATCCTATACATCCAAGTATACATACTACTATTTCTTTTAAATTTTTTAATATTTTCAAATACTTTAACAAAAGTATTTTGTAGAACATCATCGGCATCATCGTGATTTATAACTATTTTTCTTATTTGCCAATAAAGGCGTTCTTTGTAATCAGATACTAATTTCCTAAAGGCAAGATCCTGTGTGTCAGGATTCTTTAATGCATTTATAAATTGGTTTTCTGTATTCAAAACTTCTTACATTTGATCCCTTATATACAAAAAAGTTTAATTCAAATTAAAAAGTTTGTAATTCTACAAGTTTTTTGTAGAAAGAATCTTTTTGTAATAATCCTTGGTGAGTTCCTTTTTCAATAATTTTACCTTTATCTAGGAGTACTATTAAATCAGCCTTTTTAATTGTAGACAAACGATGAGCAATTACAAGGGAAGTTCTATCTTTCATAAGGTTTTCTAATGCATTTTGAACTAATTTTTCGGAACCAGTGTCAAGTGAAGAAGTGGCTTCATCTAAAATTAAAATATCTGGATTTTTTAAAACTGCTCTTGCAATTGAAAGTCTTTGCTTTTGTCCTCCAGAGAACATATTACCACCCTCTCCAATTACAGTATCAAACCCGTCTTTTAATTTCTCAATAAATTCATATGCATTAGCTATTATTGCAGCCTCAAGTACATCTTTTTTTGTTGCTAGAGGATTCCCTAGAGCAATGTTATTATGGACAGAATCATTAAATAAAATTGAATCCTGGGTAACAACTCCAGTAAGCTGATAAAGATCTGATTTTTTAATTTGGTTGATAGGTATATCATCTATCTTTAATTGACCTTTTCCAATTTCGTAAAATCGATTAATCAAATTAGCAACAGTGGTTTTACCCCCACCGGAGGGTCCTACCAATGCAATGGTTTGACCTTTTTTTATTTCAAGAGAAAAATTTTCTAGAACACTTTTATTTCCATAAGAAAAGGAAACCTTTTCAAACTTAATTCCCATTCTCAAATGTTTTAACCCCATTGACTCTGAAGTATCTTCCATTTCATCTTTTGCCTCTAAAATGTCTAGAACACGTTGTGCTGCTGCATCCCCTTTTTTAATATTGTAAAAGGCTTTACTTATCCCTTTTGCAGGAGTCAATATATTATATGCAAGTCCTAGATAAGATAAAAATATTGCTCCACTTAATGTCTGATCAACTAATACCATTCTACCACCAAACCATAACAAACCACTAATTACTAAAATTCCTAGAAACTCACTTATTGGAGAGGCGAGATTCTGTCTATTTAATAGTTTATTAGAAAAATGAAAAAAACGTTGTGTGGACTTCCCAAATTTTTTAACAAATTTATTTTGTGCATTAAATGCTTTAATAATTTTAATACCCCCAAGAGTTTCTTCCAGTATAGATAGAAACTCTCCTTGCTCATTTTGTACGCGGGCAGATTTTCTCCTTAGTGATTTACCAATTTGAGAAATAATAGCCCCTGATAGTGGGATGAAAACTAAGACAAAAAAGGTCAGTTTCGTGCTAAAACTAAACATCACAATTAATGAAAATAAAATAGTCAAAGGATCACGGATTATTGACTCTAATATCGAAAGAAATGAATGTTGTAACTCTAATACGTCTGACGAAATTCTAGCCATTAAATCACCTTTTTTCTTTTCGGTAAAAAAAATCAGGGGTAGAGAAATAGTTTTATTATAAAGGGAATTTCTAATATCTTTAAGAATACCATTTCTTAAAAAAGTAATAAAGAACATTGCTAGGTAGTTAAAAATATTTTTAAGAAAAAATAGGAAAATAACCATAACTATAACAAATAGAAGTGCAAGTCCTGCATCTTGTTCTAAATATTGAGTCACCTTAAAATTGAAAAATTCCTCTACAAATGATTTTAATTCACCAATTCCCTCATATTTAGGTTTATTATATGTTTTTTTGGTTGTTCCAAAAAGTATTTGCATCATTGGAATCATTGCCACGTAGGCTAAGGCTGAAAACAAAGCGTATAATATGTTGAAAAAAATATTCAAAAAGGCAAACTTTTTGTAGGGTAAACTAAATCGAATAATTTTAATGAAATACCTCATCTATAAATTTAATGTCTCTATTAATTTATTAATTTTAGTATCGAGCCTTTGTTCAACTTCTTTCCATGATTCATTTTCACCCATTTTAGAATTAACACTAAAATAAAATTTTATTTTAGGTTCAGTTCCACTTGGTCTAATCGCTATTCTTGAATTATCTTCAAGTTTATATATTATGACATTGGATTTAGGTAAATCGATATTTACTTTATGATTTGGTAAGGGTTTGAACCTCTTACTAATAAGATAATCATCAATTTGAATAATTTTTTTACTCCCAAGTTTTTTTGGAGAATTGTACCTAAAACTATTCATCATTTCATTTATTTTTTTTGCACCTTCTTTTCCAGTCTGAGTAAATGAAATTAACCTTTCTTTGTAAGCTCCAAATTTTCTGTAACATGTTTCAAGAATATTGTAAAAACTTTTACCAATTTGTTTTGAATGTGCCCCAATCTCACATGCTAAAAGAGTAGAGGTAATGGCATCTTTATCTCTTATTTCACTACCCACTAAATAACCGAAACTTTCCTCTCCACCTCCAATAAAATTAAGAGATGGGTTATCTTTTATCAATTTTCCAATCCATTTAAAACCGGTTAGTGTTTCCATGTATTTAACTCCATATGATAAAGCAATTTTCTTTATCATTGGGGATGAAACTATTGTGGATGCTATAAATTGTTTTCCATTTAAATTATTCTTTTTTTTCCAATTTTCTAAAAGATAGTAAGTCATAACAGCCATAGTTTGATTGCCATTAAGCAAATAAAACTTATTATCTAAATCCCTAACAGCTACTCCAAGCCTGTCTGAATCGGGGTCAGTACCTATTACTATGTCTGCATTTAATTTTTCAGCTTCCTCAATTGCAAGCTTTAATGCTTCAGGGTCCTCCGGATTTGGGGATTTTACAGTTGGAAAATTTCCATCAGGTTTAGCTTGAGCTGCAACTATATTGACATTATTATACCCTGCATTTTTAAGTACCTGAGGTACAGCAGTGATTGAGGTTCCATGGAGAGATGTAAAAACAATTTTAAAATTTGACCTTAAATTTGTTTCTAGGAGCCCTAATTTTAAAGAAGAATCAATAAAGGCTTTATCTAATTCGTCACCAATAATTTCTATCAATGAATCATTTGGTTTGGAAAGTATTTTATCAAACTTTGTTTTTTCAATTTGTCTAATAATTTCTTGGTCTTGAGGAGGAACAATTTGCCCTCCATCCTCCCAATAAACTTTGTAACCATTGTACTCAGGGGGATTATGTGAGGCAGTGAGGACAATACCGCAATTTGCCTTCAAATGCCTTACTGTAAATGATAGTTGAGGAGTAGATCTTAAATCAGAATAAAGAAAAACCTTGATTCCATTTGCGGAAAACACATCAGCAACTTTTCTAGCTAGGCTTTTACTATTTTTTCTACAATCATAAGCAATTACAGTTTTAATTTCACCTTTAAATTTTTTTTTTAGATAGTCTGATAGGCCCTGTGTAGTTTTTCCCAATGTGTACTGATTTATTCGGTTGGTGCCGACTCCCATAATACCTCTCATACCACCAGTACCAAACTCAAGATCCTTATAAAATGCGTCCTCTAAAACCTCTAAATTTTCTCTTAATTTTGAAATGGCCAAATGAGTAGATTTATCAAAAGGGGGCTCCAGCCACTCACGTATTTTAGACTCCAATTTTTTTTTCATTTGGTTTTTTCAGAAATATTATACCTTTTCACTTCTTTGCTATTACTAATTAAAATTTCACCAATAAATCCAGCAATAAAAAACTGGGCTCCCATAACCATAGTTGTTAAAGCAATATAAAATTCAGGTCTTTGAGAAATTAGTCGTGCTCCTTGATTAAAATAGAGTTTATTTATTCCCAAGTAAATAGTAAATCCAAAACCAACTATTAGCATAATGGTTCCCAAAAAACCAAAAAAATGCATCGGTCTTTTACCAAATTTTTTCAAAAATAAAAGCGTTATTAAATCTAATAACCCATTTATAAATCTATCACTTCCAAACTTTGTTGTACCGTACTTTCTAGCTTGGTGCTTTACAACTTGTTCTTCGATTTTTGTAAAACCTTCATTAGCTGCAATTACAGGAATATATCTATGCATTTCGCCGTAAACCTCAATATTCTTAATTACCTCTTTTCGATAGATTTTTAGTCCACAATTAAAGTCATGCAAATAGATTCCAGAAACTACTCTTGCAGCCCAATTAAATAATTTTGAAGGTATATTCTTAAATAAAACAGAGTCATATCTTTTTTTCTTCCAACCAGAAATTAGATCTAGTTTTTTTGCTTTTATTGTCCCCACCATTTTATGTATTTCCTCAGGAGAATCTTGAAGGTCCCCATCCATAGTGATTATATAATCCCCCTTAGACTCTTTAAATCCTGCATGTAAAGCTTGAGACTTTCCAAAGTTTTTTGAAAATAAAATACCATGTGTTTGACTGTTTTTTTCAGCTAATTCATAAATTATATCCCATGAATTATCGTTACTTCCATCATCAATAAAAATAATTTCATATTTGTATTTATGGATATCAAGAGATTTAGTAATCCACTGATGTAGTTCTCTAATAGACTCAGATTCATTAAGTAATGGAATTACAACGGAAAGTTCCATATTGAATTTTGATTCTTTACCAAAAATAAGAAATTAAACCTATTTCACTTCTGATTTGCTCAATATGAGTCCACTGATAAGTGAAACAATAAACCCAATAAATAAATTAAAAATAATTATGAAAGAACTTGTTGTCAGTGGTCCTGTAAGCTGTTTTTGAATTTCCAATATTGCATTAGCATCCTCAATAGTTAGATTTGGGTCTTTTTTTAGCATCGTCTGTTTTTGAAAATCAAGTGTTTTTTCAATGAAATCCGGGTCTATATAGTAAATTAGAATTACAGAATATAAGGCACTCGTTAAGCCTGATATTAAAGAAATACCCATCCCTGTCTTGAGGGCTTCTGACAACTTTAAATATCCCCTACAGGACTTTTTTAATTGATAAATACCAAAAAAAATCAATCCAATTATTACAGCTAGATTAATCAGTCCAATAAGGGTATTATTTTGGTAGTGTATGTCGAGAGATACTAATAAAAGTCCAGTGGTTACATTATATGCGGAAATTAAAAATCCGAAATTAATAGCGATTTGTTTATGAGTTGATTTAGTAGGCAATAATATAGAAATGTTTACAAGCTTAATAAATTTATTTGATTACTAAAATATTTAAAAAAACTATTAAATTTGCAGGTAAAACAAATTATTCAAATTTATGAAAACGGGTATTCATCCAGATAATTACAGATTAGTTGCATTTAAGGATATGTCAAACGACGATATTTTTATTACAAAATCTACTGCTGAAACTAAAGAAACTATTAATTATGAGGGTGAAGATTATCCTTTGGTCAAGTTAGAAATTTCTAGAACATCCCATCCTTATTACACAGGTAAGTCGAAATTGGTAGATACTGCCGGAAGAATTGACAAGTTCAAAAATAAATATTCAAAATTTAAGAAGTAAGTCTCAAAAAAACCAATATTAAAATCAAATTCAATCTCTTTAGACACTTGGTTCTTATTTAAGTTTCTTAACCCGTTCGAGGTTTAATAAATTAGTTGCATTAATTTTTAATCCTGAAACCCCTTTATCTATAAAGCGGATTACTTGGTCGTAGTATAGAGGTACTATAGGATAATCAACCATTGCAATACTGTCCATTTTTTCATAATTAATTGCTCTTAGTTTTGAATCATTAATCTCAAAACTTTTTTCATATAGCAAATCAAATTTTGAGTTTTTGTAGTGTGTGTAATTTGGTCCATTAGGACTGAAATTTTTGGAATAAAATAGGGAAAGATAATTCTCTGCATCAGGATAATCAGCAATCCAGCTGGCTCTGAACATTTCTAATTTTCCAGCGGATCGGCTCTGTTTTAATATAGCTGGTGACATGACATCAATCTTGATTTTTAAACCTATTATTTCCAATGCTCTTTGTATAAATTGGCAGATATCTAAATAATTGGAATCTGTGGCAAGTTTGATTTCAGGAATATATCCATGCCTATTTATAAACTCATTTATCAATCCAGTTGCCCTTTCAGGATCGTATTTTATTGAGGTATTTTTTCCATGTCCAATGAGCCCTTTGGGAATAAAACCTCGATCTCCTACAAAGCCAATATTGTTTCTCAAATAGGTAATCATTTTTTTACGATCAAATCCAATATTTATAGCCTCTCTCACTAATGGAGAACGAATTGCCTCAGACTCAGCATCAAAGTAAAACCCTATATATTCAGTATTTAAATACGGTCCTTTTTCCATATTAATTTTTATTCTGTAATGTTCTTTTAATTCACCCTTAGATGTTAGCAGCTCATCTTTATAAGAGTTATCTAGGGAATTGAGCATATCCAGTTTTCCCTGAAGGAAAAGCATGAATTCACTTTGAATTTCTGGAATGAATGTAATCACTACAGCTTCCAAATAAGGTAAAGAAAGGCCATTATTATCTTTTTCAAAGTAAATGGGATTTTTTCTCAAGACCAGTTTAACATCCTCCTCCCATTTTTTGAAGTAGAATGGCCCAGTTCCAATTGGCTCACTTCTAAACTTTTCATTCATAGTTTCAATTACATCAATGGGAATTACAGAACAATATCTCATAGTTAATAGTCCCAAAAAAGCAGGAAATGGTTTTTTTAACTTTATTTCGAGCTTATATTTATCTAGCTCTTCAATTTTATCTACATTGTGGAGAACCCATCCACCTGGTGATGCTAATTCTGGATCTCGAAGTCGATTGAGACTAAATACAAAATCAGCAGCAACAACTTTTCTTGTTTTACCATTACCAAAAGCCTTTGATTTATGAAAATAAACATCTTCTCTAAGTTGAAATATATAGTTTAAGCCATCATCAGAAATAGACCAATGCTTAGCAATATCTGGTATTATATTTAAAGAATCGTCTAATTTAACCAATCCATTAAAAAGATGATTTGTTGCCCATATATTGGGTAAATTTGATGCAAAAGCTGGGTCTAAAGAATTGATATTAGAAAATTCATTATATCTAAAAACTTGACCTATATTTTCCTTTTTTTCCTTAGTACATTGTGAAGTTAAAAAAAGCATCAATGCGGAGCTGAGAGCTGTAATTATGGAATGCTTTTTTAGAAAGTTTATACTCATTTGTAAAGGTTGTATCTTTATCACAAAATACGATATTTTAATATAAATTATTAACTTTTAATAATGGATGAAAAAATCATATGCAAACTAAAACAAGAGTAGCTTTTTACACATTAGGATGCAAATTAAACTTCTCAGAGTCTGCTTCTATAGCAAGAGATTTTAATCCAGAATATTTTAAGCGAGTTAGTTTTGATTCAATTGCTGATGTTTATGTGATTAATACTTGCTCCGTGACTGAAAATGCAGACAGGAAATTTAAACGTCTGGTTAAAAGAGCACTAGATAAAAACTCTAATGCTTTTATTGCTGCGATAGGATGCTATGCTCAACTTCAGCCCAAATCACTTCTATCAGTTGATGGAGTTGACCTTGTACTTGGTACAACTGAGAAATTTAAGTTAATTGATTATCTTGGGGATTTGACAAAAAAAAATAAAGGAGAAGTTTACTCTTGTGAAATTTCAGAGGCTAATTTTTACGAGAGCTCATATTCCCTTAATGATAGGACTCGTGCTTTTTTAAAAGTGCAAGATGGGTGCGACTATAAATGTACTTATTGTACAATTCCTAAAGCTCGTGGAATTTCAAGGAGTGATAGCTTGAAAAATATAATTGAAAAAGCTATCAAAATTACCTCAAAGGGGATTAAAGAAATTGTTCTTACAGGAGTTAACATTGGAGACTATGGAAAAGGAGAATTTGGGAATAAAATACACCAACATACTTTTTTAGATCTTATGAAGTCTTTGGATGATATTGAAGCTCTTAAGAGAATAAGAATTTCCTCAATTGAACCTAATTTATTGTCTAATAAAATCATAGATTTTGTCGCCAAAAGTCGAGCTTTTGTCCCCCATTTTCATGTACCATTACAAAGTGGAAGTAATGAAGTATTAAAAAAAATGAAAAGAAGATATTTAAGAGAATTATATATTGATCGTGTCAATCAAATTAAAAATCTTATGCCTAATGCTTGCATTGGTGCGGATGTAATTGTAGGTTTTCCAGGCGAATCAGATAAATATTTTTTGGAAACCTACGGATTAATATCTGATTTGGATCTATCATACCTTCATGTTTTTTCTTATTCAGAAAGGCCCAATACTGAGGCTATTAATATGGATTTTGTTATTCCTAGAAAATTGAGGTCTAAAAGAAGTAAAATGTTAAGGGATTTATCATATAAAAAACGTAGGTCCTTTTATGAAAAACAATTGGGTAAAAAAGCTATGGTACTATTTGAAAATGAAAATAAAAAGGGCTACATAAATGGACTAAGTGAAAACTATATTAAGGTAAGAACACCATGGAATCCAAAACTAGTTAACAGTATCCATGAAGTTAAACTAGATAGAATTGACCATGAAGGATTTTTTAAATGCCAGGTACAAATTTAATCTCTAAAGTTTGATGCCAACTGGGAGCAAAGATTTATAACATTTGTTTTTTCTTACAAATCCGGCAATTTTAGGAGAAGTTGGAACAACTCTAAGGTTTTTTTCTGAGATAAACTCTAAAACACTTTTTATAAAGTTTTCCTCAAATTCAACGTCATTAACGTTTCCTGGTATTACTAGTTTTGTTAGGAAAATTTTTCTTTCCTGCTCCGCATACTCTATTCTAGCAAGAGATCCATTAATAATAGTTTCAAATTGTCTGAGAAATTCGTTGTTTTGTAATTCAACCCTATGCATTCTATTTTACTAATTTGGTTATATTGTATATATCATAATAAAATGATATATAAAATTAAGAAGGGGACAACAAAATTATAATTTTTTTAAATAATTGACAATACTTAATAAGTTTTTTTTATGTTAAAATCAGTTTATCTTATGCCAGGGATGGCTGCTAATCCAAGAATTTTTGAGTTTTTGAAGTTTCCTAAAAAAATTCAAGTTATATACCTTTCCTGGATTTCTCCCGAAAAAGAGGAGTCACTTGAAAATTATGCAAAAAGAATGAGTAAAAGAATAATTAATTCAAAACCAATTTTAATTGGCGTTTCAATGGGGGGTATTTTAGTTCAAGAAATGGCAAATTATTTAGAATGTGAAAAAGTAATTATTATATCAAGTATTAAAAGTAATAAGGAACTTCCTAATCCTATGAAATTAGCTAAAATTACTAATGCACATAAACTACTTCCAACCCAATTTATTCAAAACATTGAAAGTTTGTCAATCTTTGCATTAGGAAATAAATTAAAAAAAAGAATTGAGTTGTACGAAAGGTATTTATCAGAGAGGGATCCAGACTATCTAAATTGGGCTATTGATAAAATTGTAAATTGGAAAAGAATTGAGCCTTGCCAAAATGTTATTCATATTCATGGGAAAAATGACACTGTTTTTCCAGTAAAGAATATTATTTCTCCTTATATCGAAATCCCTGGTGACCATGCTATTATTTTAACTAAATATGAATGGTTTAATAAAAACCTACCCCACTTAATTAAAGGAAATTAAATAATTTTATAGTTTAGCTTTTATATCAAATAAGTTTATAAGTATTGGATTTTAAAATAATTTTGTGGGTATCCTTTTTGATGATTGCAATAAGCTCGGGTTTTGTATTTAAATCCGATTTTTTTTCAGCATTTAAAATATATGGGGGTAAGTCGTCAAGTAAGGTTTATGCGCTTCACTTGCCAGACACTATAGATTTTGCAGGAGAGTCGTTTCCAATTTTATCTCCAGATTTGAGAGAACGATTTGATCGGGAGCTTCTAGTAAATACTTATTGGCAATCTAATATGATGCTTATACTTAAGCGAAGCAATAGGTTTTTCCCATTAATCGAAAGAGTTTTAAAAGAAGAGGGTGTTCCCTGTGATTTTAAATATTTAGCTGTTATTGAAAGTGGTCTTGAAAATGTAATATCACCAGCAGGTGCGAAGGGTTTTTGGCAGATAATGCGCAGTACAGGGAAAGAGTATGGATTGGAAATCAATAATAATGTAGATGAGCGATACCATATTGAATTTTCAACTAGGGTCGCTGCTAAATATCTCAAAAAAGCAAAGGAAAAGTTCGGATCATGGACATTAGCTGCAGCTGCTTATAACCGTGGTATCAATGGAATTCAGGGAAAATTGGCGAATCAAAAAGTAGAAAATTATTTTGATTTATTTTTGGGTGAGGAGACGTCGCGATATGTGTTTAGGATATTTGCTGTAAAAGAAATTATTGAAAACCCAACGAAATATGGGTACATATACAAAAAAACTGATCTTTATAAAAATATCCCTATTAGAATTCATGGATTGGATACACCAATAAATAATATTGCAAGTTTTGCTAAGAAAATGGGTGTAAACTATAAAATATTAAAAATCCATAATCCATGGTTGATTCAAAATCATTTAAACAATAAATCTAGGAAATATTATGAGATTGCAATTCCTGAAAAAGGATACTATTAAATCTTTTTCATTTGTTGTTGCATCATTCTCATTTGCTCTGTTAACATATTGTGTTTGTCCAATTTCTTCGCCTCTGTAAGTAGAGTGCGAGCCTCTCTTTTTCTTCTCTTTTGCATCAAAATACCTGCTAAACTCATTTTGGCCATTGCTAGGTCATGATTCATAGAAAGGCCTAATTGAATAGCTTTCTTGAAATATTTTTCGGCAATGGTTAGATTGTTTTGGGATTGGATAATTCCATGTAAGTAATGAAAATATCCTTGTTGTTTTTGAACTAAAGCACTCTCTGGATTTTTAATTTTATTCAACCATTTCTCAGTTCCTTTAAAGTCTTGTTTTCTCAACCTTAAAAAAGCAAGAAAAATTATTTCATTTTTAAAATAAATCAGGATAAGAAAAGCTGATAAAAGTGATAAGAAGATTCCATTGCCTATGTAGTTTTCATAAAATTCGTAAACAGAAAAGCAAATTAAAGCTACTGCAATAATTAATTTTAAGTTTTTTGGAAACATATTTTTATTTCTTTTTAAAGTTAATAAGAAACAGTTTAAAACCCCACCTAATATATAAAAGATATGTATATTTATGCGATTTTGAGATAACTATTTAAATTATGAAAAGAACCTTCCAGCCTTCTAAAAGAAAAAGAAAAAACAAACACGGTTTCCGTGAAAGAATGGCTAGTGCTAGTGGTAAAAAAGTATTGGCAAGGAGAAGAACAAAGGGTAGAAAAAAAATCTCTGTATCATCAGAACCTCGACATAAAAAATGATTATAAAATCTAATATTTCAAGGTGTTATTCTTTTAAGAGTGACACCTTTTTTTTTATATTAAACAAATTTTAAAACTATAATGTATGCCAAAAAAATCGGAGATTAAAAGTATTTTAATTATTGGTTCAGGCCCTATAATAATTGGTCAAGCCTGTGAATTTGATTATTCCGGTACGCAAGCTTTAAGGTCTATTAGGGAGGATGGGATTGAAACTATTTTAATCAATTCTAATCCTGCAACTATTATGACTGATCCTTCAATGGCAGATCATATTTACCTTCTTCCTCTGACAACTAAATCAATTATTGAGGTTTTAAAAAAACATAATATAGATGCGGTACTCCCTACAATGGGTGGTCAAACAGCACTAAACCTATGTATAGAGGCAGGCGACAAAGGTATTTGGGATGACTTCAATGTAAAAATTATAGGAGTTGACATTGAAGCAATTAATATTACTGAGGATCGTGATCGATTTAAAAAACTATTAAAGACTATAAATATTCCAGTTGCACCTGCAGAAACAGCAACTTCTTTTCTAAGAGGTAAAGAGATCGCACAAAAATTTGGTTTTCCATTAGTGATTAGACCATCTTTCACTTTAGGTGGAACAGGTGCCTCTTTTGTTCATAATGCTGATGAATTTGAAGATTTATTAACAAGAGGATTGGAAGCCTCACCAATTCATGAGGTGCTTATAGATAAAGCTCTTCTTGGATGGAAGGAATACGAATTGGAATTACTTCGTGATAAAAATGATAATGTAGTAATTATATGTACTATTGAAAATATGGATCCCATGGGAATTCATACGGGAGATTCAATAACCGTAGCTCCAGCAATGACTCTCTCTGATAAAGCTTATCAGCGTATGCGAGACATGGCAATTAAAATGATGAGAAGTATTGGAGATTTTGCCGGGGGGTGTAATGTTCAGTTTGCAGTAAGTCCTGATGAAAAAGAAGATATTATTGCTATTGAAATTAATCCAAGAGTTTCACGCTCTTCCGCTTTAGCATCAAAAGCTACAGGATATCCTATAGCAAAGGTTGCAGCAAAACTAGCTATTGGATATACGCTAGATGAGTTGGAGAATCAAATTACAAAATCTACTTCAGCATTGTTTGAACCCACTCTTGATTATGTTATAGTAAAAATACCCCGATGGAATTTTGATAAATTTGAAGGTTCAGATCGTAAGTTAGGCCTTCAGATGAAATCAGTGGGGGAGGTAATGGGAATAGGTAGGTCATTCCAAGAAGCTCTTCACAAAGCCACTCAATCACTAGAAATTAAACGAAATGGTCTTGGTGCTGACGGAAAGGGATACCAGGAGTACGATCAGGTGATTGAAAAACTCACTAATGCAAGTTGGGATAGGGTTTTTGTGATATATGATGCCATCCAAATTGGAATACCCTTGAGTAGAATACATGAGATAACAAAAATTGATATGTGGTTTCTCAAACAGTACCAAGAACTTTACGAACTTGAAAAAGAGATTTCTAAATATACAATTGAAAGTTTAGATAAAGCTTTACTTCTTGAAGCAAAACAGAAAGGATTTGCTGATAGACAAATAGCACATATGTTAGACTGCTTAGAAAGTGATATTTATAATAAAAGAGATCAGTTAGGTATTCAGAGGGTTTATAAACTTGTGGATACTTGCGCTGCTGAATTTTCTGCCTCTACTCCATATTACTACTCAACTTTTGAAGAAAAAATGCAGATTAAAGGTGGTGAGCCATTTAGTGACAATGAAAGCAAAGTTAGTGATCGTAAAAAGGTGATAGTATTAGGCTCAGGTCCTAACAGAATTGGTCAAGGAATTGAGTTTGATTATTGTTGTGTTCATGGTGTCCTTGCCTCCTCAGAATGCAACTATGAAACAATCATGATAAATTGTAATCCTGAGACAGTATCTACAGATTTTGATATTGCAGATAAACTTTATTTTGAACCTGTCTTTTGGGAGCATATTTATGATATTATTAGGTTCGAAAAACCTGAAGGAGTGATTGTCCAACTAGGTGGTCAAACCGCTTTAAAATTAGCAGAGAAACTAGATCGATATGGTATTAAGATAATAGGGACAAGCTTTAAATCACTAGATTTAGCAGAAGATAGGGGGAGTTTTTCTACCCTTCTTAAAAATAATGATATACCTTACCCTGAGTTCGGTGTGGCTGAAACAGCAGATCAAGCATTAAATTTGGCTGATGAGTTAGATTTTCCAATTTTAGTTAGACCATCTTATGTTTTGGGAGGACAAGGAATGAAAATTGTAATAAACAAAGAAGAGCTAGAGTCACATGTTGTTGATTTACTCCGAAAAATTCCAAATAATAAACTATTACTAGATCATTATTTAGATGGTGCAATTGAGGCGGAAGCCGATGCTATATGTGATGGTGAAAATGTTTACATAATAGGAATAATGGAACACATTGAGCCCTGTGGAATACACTCTGGAGATTCAAATGCTACACTTCCTGTATTTAACCTTGGTGAGTTCGTGTTACAACAAATTAAGGATCATACACATAAAATAGCACTTGCCCTTAACACAAAAGGACTTATTAATATTCAATACGCTATTAAAAATGATAAAGTTTATGTAATCGAGGCTAATCCTAGAGCATCAAGAACTGTTCCTTTTATTGCGAAGGCTTATAATGAACCTTACGTGAATTATGCTACTAAAGTAATGTTGGGTCACAATAAGGTATCCGATTTTAAATTTAAACCTGAATTAAATGGCTATGCTATTAAGCAACCAGTTTTTTCGTTTAATAAATTTTATAATGTAAACAAACAGTTAGGACCTGAAATGAAAAGCACAGGGGAAAGTATTCTATTTATTGATAGCCTTAAAGAGGATGAGTTTTATGATTTATATGCCAGAAGAAAGATGTATCTTACTAAATAGATTATTCTTTTTTTAAATCATCAGATGAAGATTTATTCAGTATGATAAACAAAAATTTTTTTTTGGTCTCGGTAATTTTTTTTGCAATATTATCGAGATTTATTCCACATCCACCAAATTTTTCTCCTATAGCTGCTATAGCTCTATTGTCAGGCCATGGTTTTACAAATCGCTGGTTAGCTTTTTTGGTCCCAATAGTTAGTCTATTTATTTCTGATATTTTTTTGGGACTTCATTCTACTATTCCTTTTGTTTACGTATCATTTTTTCTTATAGCTTTATTGGGTATTAAGGTAAAAAAGATTAGTGTTGGTACAGTCCTGCTCTCTTCATTAATTTTCTTTTTAATAAGTAATTTTGGCGTCTGGCTTTT
>Ga0160422_10000798_pt1 | contig 19422 bp, 11 predicted proteins | sample Fk160mmetaG_FD_108192 | JGI IMG/M metagenome (GOLD analysis project Ga0160422, IMG submission 108192) | Marine microbial communities from the Central Pacific Ocean - Fk160115 60m metaG | ecosystem: Environmental > Aquatic > Marine > Oceanic > Photic zone | place: The Central Pacific Ocean... | reverse complement strand
TGCACCTTCAGCGCCTTCTTCAACCGCTGGATCGATTGCATCGAAGATGGCTTCGACCTGAACGGGGTCATATCTCGCAGTCCGGAGAAGGATCTCGGGACGGCTGCTCATGAGCACAATGCTTACAGGGTCTCCTTCCTTTGCTGTTTTGAAAATATCTCTCGCTTTTGTTACAGCGCTTTCGAAGCGGGATTGCTCGCCGTGGTTCATGCTGTAGGAAGCGTCAATAGCGACAACCATGCCGATTCGTTCCTCTCCGATGACAGATTTGGAGTCGAGAGTGATCCGCATCAAAGCGAGGGCGAGGAGCGCGAGGACGAGGCAACGCAGGACCAGAATGAGGAGGTCCTCAATCTTGACCTGACCTGACCGGGTAACCAGAGCCTTGCGTAAAAGCTCCATTGCCGCCCAGTCGGTCTGGCGGCGGTGTTTCCGGTAGAGGAGGTGAATAATGACTGGTACTGCGACGCCAAGCAGGCCAATGATGGTCCATAGTCCGACTGAATTGAGTGCTCCCATGAGGTGTTTCCTTATTCGGGGTTGAGATGGTTTCTACGAATCACGTGTGCGTCCCGCAGGTCTACCCCACAAGGGAAGGCCAAGGGTCCGTCAAATGTGACCTTGATGGTAAGTTCCTCGCTCCGGGGGAGGTCGAGGGAGAGGGGAATGGGCTCGAAGCGACTCTGAATCTTGCGCGACCAGATTGGGGAGTTTCCATGGAGGAGGGCGACTTCCAGCTTAGCTTGATTGCCAGGAACCGGATGAAGCTGTCCTCGAAAGACTGCCGGCCCCTGAGAGGGAGGTAGAGATAGCCGGAGCACAGTATGTGGCATGATGCGCAAGGAGCGCGCGTGGCTCTCGCTGACAGTGCTGGTGAGCTGGGGAGCCGGTGGAGGCAGGGCTGGGCCAATGGCCTCCATGACGGTTCTGGCAACCTCATCGACCCAGATCAGACCGGGGATATTGCGGCGAAGATAATGAACGCTGCTCCAAGCGATCCTGATCTCTCCCAGGGTTTCATGCTGGATAATGAGCTGATTGCCCTCAAAGGCTGTAGTGCCAAAAAGAATGCTGCCATCGGAAAGCCCGATTTCATCGCCTGAACGCTTTTCTGAAGGGGTGGGCTTCGCGAGGACAAAGCGGAGCGCCGACGCACGAGGCACAGGGATCACGCCAAGGGGCGAGCGAATCGCAATATCCTTCGCACGAACCCAGATCAGACTGCCAGGAAGAGGTTCGCCATCCTTGCGATAAAAGGTTCCTGGTTCTCTGCTATCACCTGGCTCGCCGGCAACGAACTCCATGCTAGCGAGTGAAGAGAGCGGAACTTTCTGTTCACCGAAGATCTGGCTTCGAATGTTGAGAAGCTTCTTTTTTCCAACTCCCTCGACGGTTTTCACCTCAGCGTTCCAGACCTCTCCATTGAGTAGTCGGATTGCTCCAGGGAGCCTCGGGGTGCTCTCGGGCAGGGAGTTGACCGTAAGAAAGACCTCAGACTCGATGGCCTTGCCTTCGCAGGAGAGTTGCCCGTTTTCAAGCGTGAGCACCCCTTGATGGTGCCCACTGCCTGAGATCACGAGGCCGCCAGTGGGCGCTGGTGGAGTCGGTCGGATGTCGATGACCCGGGAATCTGCCGGCTGGGAGGTCATGAGAATCTCGTCAACGTTGAGATGGCCCCAGAGTCCACGGTGCTGATCGCGAAGTTCGATTCGCGCGAATTGGCCACGGAATTCCCGAACGTCCATGGCGACGTTCTCAAAGTAGTCGTCATTGCTGCCTGTTGCGCTTCGAACAACTCCGGCAGAGGTGTGCAGGTTGACGCAGACCTCGCCCGGATGTCCCCCACCGCTCATGCGGATCAGGATGTAATCCTGCTCAATCAGAAACACAGGGGAGCGAAGACTTCCCACCGAGCGCTGGCTGTTGCTGATCGTGGTCAGGAAGAACTTTCCTCCGAATGGCCCGACCCTGCGCCGCATCATCTTCGTGCCTGACTGCAAGTCCCGGTTAAATGCATCTCCTTCCTTTTGCCAGGTCCCTCCAAGAGCGCCCAGAGGGTTGTCCTTCAGAGGTGTCGCATGCACCGGGCTCCAGCCAGGATTCTGCCCAAGGTTATTCTGTTCGAAATCGTGAATGATAATATTGCCGTCAAGACGCACTGGTAGCAGCGGAGCCTTGGGGTTCTCCGGGTCGTTTGGACGCTGCAGACCGAGAAGCGCTGAGTATTCCTCGAGGGAAAGCTGCCCGTCTGCATTCTTGTCGGCATCAGGGCTCTCGGTCAGGGCGCGTTTTAAAGCCGGGTGATTTGCGGAGGTGATGGCCTCCCCTTTTCCCGTGGCCAGACCCGAAAACGTCATCGCCGTGTAAAAGGCGAGGATACGGGTCGTGCTCGAAAAGAGGAGTGGCATAATCACAATTCTTTGAAGATCTGACTATTTTGCCTTGGCCAGCGCAGAGCGCTGAAGGAGGTAGTTGCTAATGGTCTGTTCAATGGGGTCCTTCGTGTTAACCAGAAAATGTTCCACTCCGGACTTGTTGCATGCCCGCTTGATCCCGGTGACGAATTTCTTGAGTTCCTCCAGATAGTTGGCGCGGACGCGGCCCGGCTGGGTAATGACTTCGCCCTCACCCTCGAGTCCCATGAACTTCCACATCCCGTTGAGCGGAAACTCGATTTCGTAAGGGTCCAAGATGTGCCAGAGAATCACGTTGTGGCCTCCGTAGCGAAGGTGATTCAGCCCTTCGATAAACTCTTCGGTGTTGTCGAAAAGATCAGAGAAAAGCATGACGAACCCTCGCCGGTTCATTCGACGTGCGAATTCGTGGAGAACCGCACCCACATTCGTTCGAGGTGCCGGGGTGACCTTTTCCAATTCGGAGGATATATCGTGGAGAACCCCCATATGACTCTTGGGGGCAATGTAGTTCTGCAGCTCGCCATCAAAGATCCCCACTCCGGCGGAGTCGCCCTGATCAATAGTGAGATAGGATAGGCTGGCTGCCAGATATTTGGCGTATTCCAGCTTGGAAATCTTGCCGGACTGATAGGTCATTGACTGACTCGCATCGAGCAGCATGTTCGAGACGAAATTAGTCTCGGCATCGAAGAGCTTGATGTAGTAGCGGTCGCAGCGGGCATAGGCTTTCCAGTCGATGTTGCGCGTCTCATCACCCTGAGAATACTGCCTGTATGCGGTGAACTCCGAGCTGATGCCCCGGCTGGGGCTCTTATGCTGTCCTATGCGCAGGCCCTCAACGACCTTGCGTGCCACGATGTCCAGCGATCCGAGTTTGGAGAGGGTCTCCGGGTCGAGATACTTGGGGCCGCGCGGTTTGCTTGAATCTTCCGGGGAAGGCTCTCTGGATGAAGTAGTCGCTTCAGGCATCTTGAATGGCCAGGGAGACGTCAGGGCCTTCCTGTTTTTGTAGTTGGGTGTGTCAGATCGAAATGAAAGAGGGCTGTGAGCCGCTGGTCAGTGTCGGACCGGTAGCTGGCTGGAGTCGCCCTCTCCCCCTGCATGAACTGCAGGGGAAAAAGGGTGAGAGCCGGCACGGACTGAATCTAATTGAAGAGGCGCAGACAGCTGATCGGATCAGGCCGAGGCCCCTTCTTTTTCGTAGAGTTCCTTATCGCTCGGGATTTCATCGAGGAGACGGCCAACCACGTGATCGGCGTCTACGCCCTCTGCCTGTGCTGCAAAGTTGAGCCCCATGCGATGGCGCAGGACCGGTGCGGCGAGTGCCTGGACATCTTCCAGAGAAGCACCGAAGCGCCCGCGCAGGATCGCCCGGGCCTTGGCTCCTGTGATCAGGTTCAGGCCGGCTCGTGGACCACATCCCCAGGAAACAAAATCCTTAATAAAGCCGGGTGCATTTTCCTCAGAGGGCCGGGTGGCGCGCACAAGAGCGGCGACGTATTGGAAAATATGAGGGGCTACCGGAACGCGGCCGACGAGATCCTGAAGCAGGAGAATATCCGCCTTGGTGAGCACCTCCTGAGGGCTGCCGCCACTACCTGAGGAGACGCTGCGCATGATGTCAATCTCCTCCTGCTCAGACGGATAGCCAACATGGATCTTGAACATGAACCGATCAAGCTGGGCTTCCGGCAGGGCATAGGTTCCCTCCTGTTCAAGGGGGTTCTGCGTGGCGAGCACGAAGAAGGGAGGGTCCAAGGCGTAGTCATCACCTCCAGCGGATACGATCTTTTCCTGCATAGCCTCAAGCAGTGCGGCCTGAGTCTTGGGAGGGGTCCGGTTGATCTCATCTGCCAACACGAGGTTGGAGAAGATCGGGCCCTTGGTGAACATGAACTTGCGTTCGCGGGTCTCGGGATCGTCCTGAAGAAGCTCACTGCCGGTGATGTCCGAAGGCATCAGGTCCGGGGTGAACTGAATTCGCTTGAAGGATAATGAAAGAGTCTTGGCGATTGAACTGACCAGAAGGGTCTTGGCGAGACCAGGAACTCCCTCGAGCAAACCATGGCCACGGGAGAAAATAGCAATGAGGACTTCGTCGATGACCTGATCCATTCCGACAATATTCTTGCGAAGCTCTCCGACGATCGAGTCACGAGCATCATGCAGTTTCTTGACGGCGGCAACGTCATCAATTTCACCAGCTTCATCAGGCTGGAGAATCGATTTTTTAGCAGTTGCAGCTAACTCTTTTGCCGCGCGTACCTTGCTGGTTCGCGAGGCCGTCTTTTTCTTGGTGGTCTTCTTGGTTGCTTTTTTAGCCATGGTGTACCGTCTTGTGAGCTTTTTTTTGGTAAAGAAACGCCCTAGGGGAGCCTCATTTAGCGCCCAAATTTCCAGAATGGAGAGGAGGGCGATATTTCTTTGCGGGGAAGATCTACAACCAAAGACCTCTGCTCCAACAAGCCTGAACTGATCTGAAGTGTGGCGCACGATAAGGTGATGCCCTCAGGCGGGTGGTTTGTGCAACCCGGAGCGATTTTAACTGCTTAGGGTAGGATGAAAACTCACCCTTCAAGTAATCAAGATAACTGAAGTGAGCCATCTAACAGCTCTCCCGGAAGGAAGGAGTTGCGAGCCTTCAGAAGCTGCAGGACAGTGCTGCTTCCTGCTGACGAGCGGCTCAAGTTCCGTTGGACTTGCTCCTCCTTGGAGATCCTGCTACCTGCCGATCCACAATCTCAGCATCCACCAACTACTTTTCCGGCCACACCATGATTGATCTCAAGCCCGACTGCAAATACGCTATGGTGATTCCCACTTCGATGGGAACACGCCTTACTCCCCTGAATGGCCAGCCGTTCCATTGCTCTGACAACTTTGTTCTTACTGCGAGTAGTGCAGAATCCAATGTGGGGAGCGTCTCTTCTTACCTCGGCCTCCCGGTTAAGATTCTCACCTCCTTCGTCAAGGGCAGCCCGGTTTCACGATTCATCAAGGATAACCTTGCAGGCCGGCACATGGATTACGAAGGCCCCGATATGGAGCAAGGCGGTCCTTGGGGCTACCGACACCAGATCAATATGGCAGACAGCGGAACGGGCTCAAGAGGTCCGCGGGTGTGGAATGACAGAGCCGGAGAGGTCGGTCGTGACCTGAAGGCGGATGACTTCGACCTTGAGCGCATCTTTGGTGAGGAGGGGGCCCAGATCGTTCACATGTCGGGATTGATAGCGGCCTTGTCACCGGATTCCACCCAGTTCTGTCTCGACGTTGCCCGCCTCGCCAAGAAATACGACACTAAGATCTCGTTCGATCTCAATCACCGAGCGACTTTCTGGAAGGGGAGGGAGCAGGAGTTAAGCGATGCTTTCAAGGAGATTGGGAGCCTTGCAGATATTCTGGTCGGAAATGAGGAGGACTTTCAGCTTTGTCTGGGTGTCGAAGGCCCCGAAGCGGGGGGAGAGGACATCGGGGGCAAGATCGATAGTTTCAAGGAAATGATCGACCGGGTAAAACAGCAGTTTCCCAATGCCTCGGTTTACGCCACGACACTACGTGAGGTTGTCAGTGTGAGCCTGCACGAGTGGGGAGGCATTGTGGCCGATGGAGCTGACTGGCATGTAATCGAGCCGCGGGAAATCGGGGTTCTCGACAGAATTGGGGGAGGAGATGGATTCGTCGGAGGATTGCTTTATGGGATCCTGAAAGGATGGGATGGAGAGAAATGCGCTCAGTTTGGTTGGGCTACCGGCGCTCTTGCTGCTACCCAGCTCACAGATTATGGCCAGCCCGCTGATGAGGAGCAGGTGTGGAGTATCTGGCAAGGCAACGCCCGGGTGCAGCGTTAGACTTCTCCCCCCCTCACATTCTTCCTTATGGTTCGATCATGGAAGAGTCGCGCCGCCGTCAACGTCGACTATGGTTCCCGTGGTGAAGTCGTTCTTGAGGAGAAAAAGAACGGCTTGGGCAACCTCTCCAGCTGTTCCAGGGCGGGGAATGGGATGAGTTCCTGTGGCTTGTCGGAAAAATTCTTCTCTCTCCTCCCCCTCTTGCGGGAAGAGTGGGGTATCGATGAAGCCTGGGGACACGGCATTGATTCTTCGGGGTGAAATTTCAGGGGCAATAGCCCGGACAAATCCCTCTATTGCCTTGCCGACTGTAGAGATCGCAGAGGCCCCGGGGGGACATTTCCGAGCGGGAAATCCGCTCACCAGAACGATTGAAGCGTTAGTATTGAAGCTCGCCAGCCCAAGCCGAACGCTGTTTACGTAGCCCCAAAGTTTGTCGAAAGTTGCTTGAAAGCCGTCTAGAGTCATCTCTGCGAACGGGCCCTGAGCTCGCACGGAAGGAACGGCGGTGTTTACCATTATGTCGAAAGGGCCGTGGTCGGTATAGAAATTGGCCAGAGCTTCCCGGTCGAGGACGTCGACCGTGTGCCGGGGTGCACCTTCTTCGGGCTTTTCCACGTCTGCAGCCGTGCGACTCGCAGCAAGAACATCCACGCCCTCAGCCGTTAGTTGATTTACGATGGCAAGGCCGATCCCCGAGGTGCCTCCAAAGACAACTGCCCGCATACCGGTAAGATTCATGATGGGGATATGAAATCTTCCGCCGTTCGTGTCCAGCCCTCGATCAAGCAGCCCCGGCCTCACAATGACTAAAAGGTGCCGGGGGAGACAGGTTTTGCTCGACCGGCCTCGCAAGGGTCGGAAGAGTAAGCCCCATGATCATCAAGCCGAGAGTTCGAGGATTTATCTGTCTCACGGCTCATCCGACCGGATGCGCGGCGCACGTCCAGGAACAAATTGACCATGTCAGGAGTCAGGGGGCGATCGAGAACGGGCCAAGCAACGTTCTCGTTGTCGGGGCCTCGACGGGCTACGGGCTGGCGTCGAGGATTACAGCCGCTTTCGGCAGTGGAGCTAAGACCATGGGGGTATTTTATGAGCGGCCCCCCAAGGAGGCCAAATGTGCAACCGCCGGATGGTATAATACGGCCGCCTTTCACAGCGCTGCATCTGCTGAGGGTCTCTACGCTAGAAGTTTTAATGGAGACGCATTTTCGGACGAGATGAAGGCGACGGTGGTGGAAGCTATCAAGGAGGATCTCGGCCAGATTGATCTTGTGGTCTACAGTCTGGCATCTCCTAGAAGGCAGCACCCCCGCACTGGAGAAGTCCATAAGTCGGTCCTCAAGCCTATTGGAGAGCACTACTCAGCGCGGACTCTGGACACTGATCGGTCCGAAGTCAGCGAGGTAGCGATTGAACCGGCTACGGAAGAGGAGATTCAGGACACCGTTACCGTCATGGGAGGAGAGGACTGGGAACTTTGGATGGAAGCATTGAATGGTGCAGGCCTGCTTGCTCCCGAAGCGATTTCGGTGGCCTACGACTACATTGGGCCGGAGGTGACATGGCCGATTTACACCAATGGAACGATTGGGAGGGCCAAGGTTGACCTCAGGGCGGCCGGACAGCGGATCAGCCAACTTCTGAAGGCTAACGCCGGGGGCGACGCATTCATTTCAGTGAACAAGGCTTTGGTGACTCAGGCTAGTTCGGCGATCCCGGTTGTCCCACTCTACATTTCCATTCTGTATCGGATCATGAAGGAGAAGGGGACTCATGAGGGAACCATCGAGCAGATCCAGCGGCTCTTCGCCACTCACCTGTTCAATAATGAGGTGCCAAGGCTCGATGACAAGGGGCTGATTCGAATTGATGATCTCGAGATGGACCCTGAGGTTCAGCAACAAGTGAATGAGATATGGCCTCAGGTGACCTCAGAAAATCTGAGAGAAATTACAGATTTCGCAGGATATCAGGATGATTTCCTGAAGCTATTCGGATTCGGGCTGTCGGGTGTCGACTACGATCAGGAGGTGGACCCCATGGTCAGCCTCGATGGGTAACATTTCCTTGTCAAAGAAGTTACGGCTTCACTTGGATCTGTGGTCGGCCACTGACCGGCCAGTCTATGTGGAAGGTGTGTCCACGATCGCGGTCGACTCTCTCGTAGGTATGAGCCCCGAAAAAGTCGCGCTGTCCCTGCAGCAGATTTGCCGGAAGGCGCTCACTGCGGTAGCTATCGTAATATGAAAGAGCGGAGCTGAAGCAGGGCAGCGGGACCCCATGCAGTGCTGCGGTGGCCACGACCTTGCGCCAGTTGGCCTGACACCGGTCAATTTCGCTTTTGAAATATGGATCCAGAAGCAGGTTCGCGATATCAGGGTTAGTTTGATAGGCCTCAAAGATCTTCTGGAGAAAACGCGCACGGATGATGCAGCCACCTCGCCAGATCATGGAAATCTGACCGAAGTCCAGATTCCAGTCATACTCATTCTGCGCTTCTCTCATAAGCTGAAAACCCTGTGCATAGGAGCAGATCTTGGAGCAGTAGAGGGCATCGTGGATGGCTTGGACGAACTCTGCGGTGTTTCCGTCAAAAGGCTCGAGCTTCGCGTCGAGAACCTTGGCGGCGGCAACTCGCTCTTCCTTGAGGGCGCTGATGCAGCGCGCAAAAACGGCCTCCGCGATACATGGTGCGGCAATACCCATGTCGAGAGCATTGATCGAGGTCCACTTACCGGTCCCTTTCTGTCCTGCGGTATCGAGGACAATATCTACGAACGGCTGGCCAGTTTCAGGGTCCTTTTGCCCAAGAATGTCGGCCGTGATTTCGATCAGGAAGGAATCAAGAACACCTTCATTCCACTCTCCGAATACTGAGCTCATTTCCTCTGGCTTCATGCCGAGGAGATTATCCATCAGGGTATAGGCCTCACAGATCATCTGCATGTCGCCATACTCAATCCCGTTGTGCACCATCTTGACATAATGGCCTGCACCGTTATCGCCGATATAGGCGGCGCAGGGAACTCCTCCTTCGACAGGCTTGCCGGCTTCAGCCCCTTCAATGGGCTTCCCGGTAGTCTCGTCAACCTTTGCGGCGATGGCTTCCCAGATGGGCTTGAGTTCATTCCAAGCGCTTCGCTTACCTCCGGGCATGAGTGAAGGTCCGAAACGAGCTCCCTCTTCTCCGCCGGAGACCCCGGAGCCGATAAACCGGAACCCTTTCTCGTTGAGCATTTTTTCCCGGCGGATCGTGTCAGTCCAGAGAGCGTTGCCCCCGTCGATGATAATGTCTTCCGGATCCAGTAATTCTGTCAGCCCATCGATTACTGCGTCGGTGGGTCCGCCAGCTTGGACGAGGATGATGACTTTGCGGGGCCTTTTGATAGACTGCACGAATTCCTCAAGGGTTGCTGTGCCAATCAGTCCTCCGGGAGTTTCCGGGTTTGCGGCTACAAACTCGTCAGTTTTCGAAGTAGTTCGGTTGTAGACGGAGATGCGAAAGCCGTGATCGGCAATGTTCAGAGCAAGGTTCTGACCCATGACCGCGAGGCCCACGAGTCCAATATCAGAAGAGGAGTCAGACATGTTTTGCGTAAGTTTGGGGGCGGGGTTTAGGCCGGTTAGCGGGCACCTTCAAGGCTTAAAACCCAGCTGTTGAGGTTGCTTTTGGCCCGGGCGGAGAAACAGCGAGTTCCTGATCGCTTCTCCTGTAATACCATCGAGCATTCAAGGCATGATGAAGTATGCGTTAATGCTGCGGCTCGGAGTCCTTCCTGTGCTTCTGGGGCCTCTCGCCTCTTCGACCTACGGAGACGACCGGCCAAACCTTGTTTTCCTGCTCACGGATGATCAAAGCACTTCTTCGATGGGGTGTTATGGAAACGCCGAGGTGAAAACGCCAAATCTCGACGCGCTCGCGAGGGCAGGGATCGTATTTGACTGCCATTATGTGAGCACCGCGATCTGTATGGCGAGCAGAGCAAACATCATGACCGGGAAGTTCGAGTTCAGGCATGGGTGTAACTTCGAGCATGGGGCTCTGCACAGTTCCCACTGGGCGACGTCCTATCCTATCCTTCTGAAGGAAGCTGGATACCGAACGGCAATAGCCGGAAAGATCGGTTTTGAGGTGACAACCAGGAGCGGGAAGAAAGGGGTCCTGCCAGCGGGCGATTTCGATCGCTGGGGAGCAGGACCGGGACAGACGTCCTATCAGACTGCAAGAAACAGATCGATGGTGGATTACGCGGAAGAATTTCCGCACTCTTCACGTTCTTACGGGGCTTTTGGTGCGGATTTTATCGAGGAGTCGGTGAAGTCCGGGAGCCCATTCTGTCTCTCCATCAGCTTCAAGGCTCCTCACAAGCCAGCGACTCCTGACCCGGTAGATCATGACATTTACGCCGGCGTACGTTTTACGAAACCCAGAAATTTTGGCCGGGAGTATGGCCTCCACTTCGCACCCCAAAGCCGTTACGGGCGCCAGTATGAGAGGTTTCACAGCTGGAACTATTCGGACAAATACGATGAGGTAATGGCGACATATTACCAGCAAGTCTATGCAGTTGATGCGGCGGTGGGAATGATCCGAGGGGCACTCAGACGACATAAATTAGAGAAAAACACGGTGGTAATTTTCACCTCGGATAATGGATTCATGTGTGGTGCTCATGGCTACGGATCCAAGGTTCTACCTTACGAGGAATCCTCGCGGGTGCCGCTGATTATCTATGACCCGCGCCACAGAAACAGTGGTAAGGAGCTGCGCTGTGACGCCCTGACAGGCAATGTCGATCTTATGCCGACCTTAATGGATCTGGCCGGGGTCAGTGTTCCAGAGGGTATTGATGGAAAGAGTATTGTTCCTCTTTACGAGAATACCTCCGCGGAGATCCGGCAATCGCTCCCGCTAGTGAACGTCTGGGGCCCCTCCGAGGTTTTCAGCCTGTCGGTTGTAACCAAACGTCATAAATACATTTACTGGCCCTGGGCCGGGGAGGGATTCAGGGCGGTAGAGGAGCTCTACGACACCGAGGAAGACCCCCTCGAGTTGAAGAATCTTGTCACCGGCCCAGAGGCAGGTGGGTCACGTCTCGTCCAGATGCGCAGGAAATACGATGAGTATGTGGACCTCTGGCGCCGGGAAGCTGTTGACTATCATAACTACAAGCCCCTCGCGCGTCTCTTTGACCGGAATCTTCCCTGGTTGAGCAAAAAAGAAGCTCTCCGAGTCAGGAAATAAGAGAGAGGTCACTAACGATTCTCCGTGCAAGATTGAGAGAGTTGGCTCCTAGTGATCCCCGATGAAGACGCTCCTTGCCGCTTTTCTCATGGGGGCTCCCATGCTTTTCGCTTCCAAACCCAACATTGTCCTTGTCATGGCAGATGACATGGGTTGGGGGCAGACAGGCTACTACAATCACCCGGCGCTCAGGACTCCACATCTCGACGCGATGGCGGCGGGTGGGTTGCGCTTTGACCGGTTTTATGCTGGCGGACCGGTGTGCTCCCCAACGCGGGCAACAGTCCTGACCGGCCGGACGCACAACCGAACCGGAGTACAGAGCCATGGATTTGCCTTACGAAAGCAGGAGAAGACTCTGGCGGTAGCGCTCAGGGAAGCAGGTTACGCTACCGGACATTTTGGTAAGTGGCATCTCAACGGATTGCGCGGGCCGGGGGTTCCTATCCTGAGAGAAGATACCCATGGCCCGGGCGGATTCGGATTTGACCACTGGCTCTCGGTCACCAATTTCTTCGATAAGGATCCCGTCATGAGTCGAGGGGGCAGGTTCGAAGAATTCGCGGGAGATTCTTCAGAAATCATCGTCGAGGAAGCGCTGAAGTTCATCGGGGTGCAGGCCGAGGCGGCGAAGCCCTCCTTTTCGGTGATCTGGTACGGGACGCCGCACAGCCCATGGATGGGTCTGGAAAGAGATCTTAAGCTCTTCGCGGATCTCGATAACAAGTCGCAGCACCATTATGCGGAACTCGTGGCCATGGATCGTAGCATCGGAACCCTGCGAGCGGGATTGCGTGAGATCGGAATCGCCCGTGAAACACTTGTCTGGTTTTGTAGCGATAACGGGGGCCTTCCAGGATTCAAACCCGACACCGTAGGGGGCTTGCGGGGCTATAAGGGATCGCTTTTTGAGGGCGGGCTGCGCGTTCCAGGAGTGATCGAGTGGCCTGCAGGAATCACCAATCCCCGGGTGACTTCTTTTCCGGCTGCCACCATGGATATTTTTCCTACTCTTGCGGAAGTAGCAGGCCTCCCTGCTGCTTCGATGCTCCAACCCCAAGACGGGCAGAGTCTGCGTGCGCTTTTCGAGAGAGAGCTTGGTCCGCGCCGCAAGCCGATCGGATTCAGGAGCGGGGTTCGGGGCGCATGGATCGACAACGAATTCAAACTATACTCGAAGAACGTTCCCCGCGGGGACTTCGATCTCTATCATCTGGGTGAGGATACGGCGGAAAAGACGGATGTGAGTGCCCGGCACCCGGAGACGGCTCAGCGTCTTCGCGAGAATTTTCAAGCATGGGATGCAACAGTCGAGGCGAGTGGTGAAGGAAAGGATTACCCCTCTGGCGAGATTGATTCACCTCAGCCGCCCCGCATGTTCTGGACGGATCTGGATGCCTATCGGCCTTACTTCAAGGCATGGCGCGAGCGCCCCGAATACAAGGGGCGACTGCAACGGAAGTAAGAGAGGGGACAAGCCGCTACCGATGGCCCCTGAGTAATCTGGTCTTGGTGACACGTGAAATACCTGTCCCCTGTTCGGGCCTCCCCACTTCAGCTCTTGGTGGCAATTCTATTTATTCCTCCACCGAGACTCGATAGAATCTTCGGGCTTCGCCGATAGCCCGAGGGTCTAACTGCAAAGTCACTGTTCCCACTGCGATGATCCCGGATGACGTTACCTCCCAGTTGATCAGGTCAGCACTTGCCTCAAGGGTATAACTTTTTCCCGGGACACTATCCCACCTAACCGTAATGAATCCGGTTAGCGGATCTTTGCTGAGCGTCGTTATCTGGAAAAGTGATGATGCATCGAGAGGGTCTGTGCCAGCTGCAACTTCAGATCCATCGGTAGAGCCGTCTCCATCCGTATCCGGGCGGAGCGGATCTGTGCCTGCAAGGGCCTCAGCGGTGTTACTCAGTCCGTCGCCGTCACTATCAATGAGCAATCCGCTACCTGGAGTTCCTCCAACCACTCCGCTGGCAGTCCAGTTGCCGGGGGCTGAGTAATCAGGGACTGGAGTGGTAGTATTCGCGAGGACAAGACTGAAGCCGTCTCTTCCTGCAGCTTCCGGCCAAGGATCGCGGTCGTTGTAGCGGAAATTTGCAATGGTGGTTCCCACTCCGTCCACCAGGTGGAGTCGCTCTCCCGCATTTTCAAGTCGGGTCGGGAGAAATTCGCCTGCAATACGATCGCTGTGAGATGTGCCGTAACGGGCTTCGAAAGAGGCCCTGTTGCGAACAACGAGGACGAATTCTCCCGGGGCCAGTGTGGTTACATCTGAAAATGTGAAATCAAAATCAATGCCCTCAGTGAACTTCACGGCAGTAAGGTTGATAGTATCTCCACTCACATTCTTCATTTCAATGAATTCGAAGTCAGAGGCATCGTTTGCAGCCGCGAGCTCCTCGGAGGTTTCCGGGGGAAGCGGTGCGTAGTGGACTTCAGTCACAACAAGATTTGACGCATTCGCAATTGGTCCCACGAGGAAGTGAGAGGTAACAGGACCGCTCCATGCCGTCAGTCCCCGTCCATTGCGGGCTCTCGCGGTGATGGTAGTGGTTCCGTCTAAAGTAATGGGTTCGTCAATGTTAGCGAGTAGTGCCCTCCCGGATCCGTTTCCTCCTGGAGCACGGGGATCTGTTCCATCGGTGGTGTAGTAGACCACTCCCTCGCCGACGAAGGAGAACTGATCTCCTACCTCGACAACGCCGGGTTGCCGCATTTCCTGATCAGAGCTGAAGAGTGGCTTGGCGGTATACTGTCGATCAATCCAGCCAACTCTTGTTCTCAGCCACTGCTTTAGAGTTCGGACTTCGTTACGATGACTGGCGTTGCCCCACTTATCGTAGTTCCTCTCGGCGGGGCTGCGTCCGAGTGATGAGTCGTTAGCACCAAGCGGGTCCCGTCCATCGATTTGCCGCGCAAAATCGTTGATGATATTCTCGATGTTCTCGGTAGAGAACACATTCTCCCGCAGGTCCTGCCACAGGTCCGTATGGGCCTGCCGGAAGTCGGGCTTGCTAAGAACCTGACCCCACCAGACGTAGCGGCCGTCACTCCATGTTCGACTTGAATCGCCAGACCCGTCCCACTGGGAAGGATTGTTGTCCCGGCTATCGGTAGAGCCCATTGTGCGGTCAAAGTCCCAGATCGGTCCCGCTCCCAGCTTCCCGTCATTGGTGTCACTACGGTGCTTGTAGTAATAGCCGCTGAGTCGAAATCCATCAACGTTCATGGCCAGAGTGTTGAGCCAGTGATGACGCAGCCATGAAAATTGATCGATGTATTCGGTAAAGTGTTTGCCGGTGCTCGGATTGATTCCATTGCTGGCACTGATTGCGGCATTGATTTCATTCATGTGAGCGGTGAGCCACGACCTCTGTCGGCTGGATACCTCTCGCTCCTTCGGTTCAACCCACCCCAGTGTTCCCAGACCCGCTACGCTGAATCCACTGTCTCCGGGATCAAGACGGTCCTTCTTGAACATGTATCCGCCCGAGACTGCGGGTTCTCTTGAATCTCTGGGGTCGATCCGTGCTACGGGCACTCTGCTGTCGTCTCGTTTTATTTTTTCAATAAGTGAGTAAACTCCAAAATAGGATCCAGAGTAGGTGAGGGGGCCGCCGCGGACGTTATGAACGACTTCAACGAACTTGGTGCGGGTGGCATATTCACCGGTCTGCCGACTCAATTCATACATCAGATCATTACGCATGAGCGCCCGGTCAAACTGATATCGCCCACTCAGGATCCAGTCGGATTCACGGGGCAGATCGAGGGGAGTGATACCCTTATCAAGCCCTTCTTCATCTCGCGCCTCTATCGTCATGGAATATTTTGGCCAGCCGAAGGAAGAGGATCCGCGTCGTTTGAGACCAACCCTTGTGTCGGTGGCGAACTCATCCGTAATTCGAGCTCTGCCTGTTTCGGGATCAGGCTCGATAATTGCCATGAAGCCATCGAGGTGAGTGTTTCCACCCGGATCACCTCTGTTCCACGTTTCGATGATGAGGATCGGCAGGTTGGAATTAAATTGCTGCAGGACGGCTTCCCCCAGCTTCAGGAAGCTGCGCATCTTGACGGGGCCCTGCGCATTGTTCTCACCGAAGACCCGTGCTCTTATTTGAATTGAGTTATTGACTGGAATCGGGTCGGTGTAGCGAGGAGAATTCGCGTTCGGTTCTGACCGGTCCGTGGTGTAACGGATGACCTCACTTGGGAAGGTGCTGGAAAGAGTTACTTCAAAGTTATCGATAAAAGTCTGGCTCGGGTGGGAAAAAACCACCTCGCTGGTCGGGAGCTGCTCCTGACTGCCGTTGCGTTGCCCCGGAGTGGGATTCGTGAAGTAGGCCGATTCACCCAGCTCTAGTGACAGGGTGCGGATCACACTAAGCTGGGGCCTGAGTAGCAGGTCGTCATCGTCCGGCGAGGAATTCATGAGATGGAGGGATAGAACATTCTCCCCCGTTCTGAGCCGACTGAGGTGGCTGTTGAGTTGGATTGTTTGAAAATCCAAAGCCTCGGAGTCGGAGCGATCGCTTAGCGCGCTGGAATTGAAGACGGGTGCACCAGGAGCATTCAGTGAGGTGACTCGGACGCCATTGAGGTATGCGACAAGCCCGTCATCATATTGAACATCGAGAGAGAGGCCGAGAATATCGTCTGTGCGTGCAAGATCGAAAGGAATTCGGATATAGACTGAAGAATTGCGATTAAAGGCCACCTGCTCAAGGTCACTTTGGATCAGATCCCCATAGCCTGTTCCCCGCTCGTAACCAGCCCCGAGGAAGCCGGCACTCCATAGATTGTCGTCGAAGCTGGTCTGGGTCCAGCTGAGGCCCAGACCATTGTTCGGGGGCACGTAGGTTCTGCAGGCAGAGTCAACCCCGATGAGGATCTCTTCACCAGTGATCGGAGTCTGCTCAATCCCAAAGGATGCATCGTCGAACTGTGCAGGGTAGGTTGGTGTGTAGTCGTCCAGGATGGAGACTCCATCGGAGGATACTAGAGCAAGATACTCACCGCTGTTATCGAGTCCGAAACTGGTATGAAGTTGCTCTCCGGTGATTGCACGGTCCTTCCCGGAGGCGAAGATCACCAGAAACCCTCCTGGCTGGAGAACGGTGTTGTCTGGGATGCGCCACTTTGTCGGGTTGTCCGGATTGTCCGTGATAAAATGGCCTCCAAGATCGTAGGGGGCGGAATCTGGATTGTAGAGTTCAAGCCAGTCCTCCCATTCGCCATCCTCATCCCTCAGGCCCGATTCGTTGTCGGCGAGAATTTCAGAGATAATCGGAGCCGCTGAAGAGGAAAGAACTCCTGCGATGGCGAAGAAGACAGAGAGGGCTCCCGCCGCCAAGTGGGTTTTTGAGGGTTCCATGATATGGGAATAAGGTGCGGAGATTCGGCTGGCAAGCCTGCTTACCAAGAGGACTGGTGATTACCCTATCAGAGTTAACTCATTTCGATCAGCAATAACCGACATAAGGCCCTGCAGATTGAGAATTGGGAGTGGTGATTGACCGGGGGCGATGATTGCGACAGCGTTCGATGATTTGATTTTATGAAAGGTTCATCTTTCAGATTTCCAAAGGGTATCCTGTTGCTGTTCATCATCGTGCCGGTGTTGATTGAGAGTGTCGAAGCCGGAGAGGATGACTGGCCAAGATTTCGTGGTCCGGGGGGGGCGGGGACTGGTTCCGGATTTGATTGCCCGGGTGGAGTGGACAAAACGGCAATGGCATGGACCGTTGCCCTGCCGGGACCAGGATCCAGTTCTCCGGTAGTGTGGGGCCCGCGGATATTCGTAACGTCGGAAGATCGACTTCGCGGTCTGGTTCATCTCGAGTGTCGTCGTGTAGACGATGGGAGTGTGTTGTGGAAGAGGACGGTTGAAGTTGGACCCTACCGGACCCACAAGATGAACAATACGGCAGCCGCGACCCCGGCCGTCGATCAGGACATGGTGGTCTTCAGTTGGTATCACTCCGGTAGGAAGGTCGCGGTTCTCTCGGCATATTGTCATAAGGGAAAGCATCTCTGGGATTACGACATTGGATCATTCAAGGGAGCTCATGGACTCAACCTGATGCCTGTAATCCACAAGGGCTCAGTCATTTTTGCTCACCTCCATCAACAGGGTGGATACGTGGCATCTATCAAGGGTGCGACCGGCCTCCCTGATTGGAAAACGCCGTATCCAAGGCCTAGTCCGAAGACGACTTACATGACTCCGCTGATTCGCAGGCTGGATAAAGATCCGTCACGCTATGAGGTTGTCATTAGTAGTACTAGCACAGGGGTATGTGGTATTAATCTCGAAAACGGGAAAGAAGCGTGGTCGCTACCCGGTGTTTTCAAAGAGCGTTGTATTGTTTCTCCGGTTAATATTACGGCAGGGGGTGGCCTCCCGGGTTCCATCATCACAGCGGGATGCAAGAAAGAGGGGGGCAATAATGTCTTTGTCGCACTTCGGCCACCCGAGGGTGGAGAAGGTCGCGCCGAGTTGCTTTGGCAGCTGGAACAGGATGCTCCCTATGTGCCTACCCCGGTTTCAGATGGAAAGACTCTCTTCGTATTGTCCGACCGGGGGATCATTCAGGCGGTTGACCCGCGAACAGGGCAGGCGCAGTGGGCCAAGAAGCTCCAGGGGAATTTTTATGCCTCGCCCCTGCTCGTCGGGTCGACGTTATTATGCCTTTCACGGGACGGGGAGATGTATTCCATAGATGTCAAAGGGGGGGGCAAAGTGTTACGAGTCTATGACCTTGAGCCCGGGGATGAGGTGACGTGGGTGGATTCCAGTCCTGCTCTGGCCGGCAATAGCCTTTTTTTGCGGGTTGGTGCCCGCCTTGATTGCTACCGAAGTAAGTAGGCGTGCTCGGTAATGCCTCGGTGGGGCATGCGGCTGGGCAGTCTCAGGCAAGCGCCTTTCATTAAGAAGAATTCAGTAAATTCCGTCTGCGTTGCCACCGCTGTGAACGTTTTGTGGAAATCACGGCTTGTGAAGGGATAAAGGCCCGCCTAGGAAGGGTGTTACCTTAAAAATCCAATGAATAATCTCACCATCCTTATTCTGGGCGTAACGGCCATTATCCTTATGGCCCCGCGGGCGGAGGCCGTTCTTGCGCGTTTTATCAACATTAAAAAAGGCGCGGGGGATACCAGGTTTCACCTGGGAGAACTCGAAGCGTTTGAAGCGGGAGTGGTTCCTGACGAAGCAGGTGCCGCCGGAAGGGGTGGTGCGACGAGCACGAACGATATCACCGGAGTAACGACATTCAATATTACGGATGGCCCCGAGATTGGAACCACCCAGAGCCTTGAGCATGGTCCCGTCGGAGGCCCCATCGACAATGATCAGGAAAGTGCTGGAGGAGTGTGGTCTGCAAGAAGTGGTCTCGCCAACAATGCCCAGTATACCATCGATCTCGGTGCCGAGTATGATGTCACCACGGTGGTAGCCTTTGCTCGGAATGACACTTGCTGTGATGATCGTTGGTATCCTCTCGAGATTCGTTTGTTCGCAGATGATGGGACGGGGCAACCCGGAGAGATGACGGCAGAGGATACGACCACCGGAGGTCCTGATAACGACAACAGTAAAAAAGTATGGTTTTTCGAGGTTGGAACGGACGAGGATCAGGACGGACTCCCTGACACCTTTGAACAGAGCATCATCGACGCCGATCCGAATGATGAGGTGTCCGGTCTGGAGGATGTTTCAGATCTGACTGACTTTGATAACGATGGGATGAGCGATGCGGCGGAGCAAGCTGCGCAGACTGATCCTCTTGATTCAGATTCGGATGATGATGGTTCCCCGGACGGAGAGGAAGTCGCTGCCGGGACTGATCCTCTTGACGACGATAGTGATAATGATGGGTTGCTTGATGGGGT
>Ga0160422_10000797_pt1 | contig 19426 bp, 20 predicted proteins | sample Fk160mmetaG_FD_108192 | JGI IMG/M metagenome (GOLD analysis project Ga0160422, IMG submission 108192) | Marine microbial communities from the Central Pacific Ocean - Fk160115 60m metaG | ecosystem: Environmental > Aquatic > Marine > Oceanic > Photic zone | place: The Central Pacific Ocean... | reverse complement strand
CTCAGCCGAGCAGGTCGCTTGTCCAGCAATCACGCGAGGGTCGTTGTAGGGGTGCACGAACTCGGCACCAGTCTTCTCTTGGACCTCTGCAAAAACCGCTTCACGGCTGCTAGTCGATGGCTCACACTCGGTGATCAACCCACCGTAGCCGAGGACCGCGTCCTTCTTGGCCTGCGGTGCCGTCTTGGGCATAACAACGTGGCAGGGAATCCCACGACGACCGGCCGCATATGATAGGCTCAATGCGTGATTCCCAGACGAGTGCGTTGCTACTCCATAGGCGGCGTCCTCGTCTGTTAAGCCGAAAACAGAGTTGCAGGCACCTCGCACCTTAAAAGCGCCGGCTTTCTGAAAATTCTCGCACTTAAAAAACAGTTCGGCACCGATCTGCTCGTTCAGGTACGTGGACGTCAATATCGGGGTATTGTGGATATAGGGCCTAATCCGCTCCCTAGCCTGATGCACATGATCAATGGTCAGATCAGGCGCGACCACTACCGTCTCCATTCCTACGCACTTCACTGCCTTGAGATTCTCTTCAATTGGTGCATTCATCACGCCACGTCCTCGCATGCTGGTTCCTCGATCGCAGTCGAGGTCTGTGAATCCAAACGGAACGATGAGCGATACCAGTCTTGAGCCGCGGCGACACCGCTTCCACTTTCGAGGGGATGCCCGAGATCCTTCATCGCCATCTCAATGACTGCCAATCCACTCAAGGCTTGTGCCTCCGTTAGCATCCCTAAATGACCAATCCGAAATGCTTGACCTGCCAATTGCCCAAGCCCAACTCCAAATGACATCCCATATCGGCTGTAAGCGTGTTCGACGAGGCGATCGGCGTTAAAGCCATCCGGTACCATGATCGTGGTCACGGTATCTGAAGCAAATTGCAGGTCACGGCAGCAAAGTTCATAGCCCCATGCCGCCACCGCCTGCCTGATACCTTCAGCCATCTTAAAGTGCCGGCTGAAAACCTGATCAAGACCTTCGGTAAATAGAAGATCCAGCGAGTGCTGCAAGCCAGCAATAAGCTGCATGGGTGGTGTGTAGGGAAACCCGCCTGAGGCCGTCATTTGATCCATCTGAGAGCAATCGAAGAAGAATCTAGGCAGCCCCGCCGACTGACTTGCTTCGATCGCTTTCTCGCTGAGTGCAACTATCGAAAGTCCAGCCGGTAGCATGAGTCCTTTCTGCGACCCGGTCACGGCCCCGTCGATTCCCCACTCATCCATTCGAAAATCCATGGAGGCAATAGAACTTACGCCGTCAACAAAGAATAACGCCTCGCTACCAGACGCGTCTATAGCTTCCCTGATGGCGGCAAGATCGGTTCGCACACCCGTCGCGGTCTCGTTGTGTGTGGCCAAAACCGCCTTTATCTGCCGTCCTGAATCTGCACGCAATACCCGTTCGATTTGATTTGGATCTGCTGGACCGCTCCAGTCACAGTCTATAATGTCAACGATAAGTCCAAAGCTCTGGCACAGACGGATCCACTTATCAGAGAAAACACCATGCCGGCATGCTAGTACCCGATCCCCTCTTGAGAGCGTATTTGCGATCGTGCACTCCCAGCCGCCCGTCCCTGTTCCCGGGAAAACAAACACCTTCGCTGCCTCAGTTGCGAAAATCTTCTTTAAATCGCCGAATAACTGAGGTAACAAACACGCAAATGCGGGAGAACGATGGTCGATCGTAGGTTGGTCAATCACCCGTCGTACAGACTCAGGAAGATTGGTCGGACCTGGGATAAAAACAGGGTTAAGATGACTCATCCGTATTTTCCTTCTGTTTTTGGAGAATTGAACTTTACGACTATTCCAAACCTCCGTATATTTATCCAGAAAACAAATTATGAAATAATGAACAAATAAAAACCTTATAAAAACAATATTTTAAATTTTCCATTTTTTTATATTAAAAAAAAATGAAAAATTTTTTTCGCTAATTTTGCTAATTTTCACTGCGCTCAATCAACCTTGAGAAACTGACCATGTTAGAAAATGATGTTAAAAAGCCTAGGGGCAGACCCCGCAGTGTGACGATCGAAAACACACCATCGAAGGCGCTTGATAAGGGGCTAATAGCTCTCAGAAAAATCGCAGAGTCCGACGGCGTATCTCTAAACGACTTGTCGGTGGATTTAGATATGCCGATGGCGACCCTGCACCGGCTTTTGTTGACCCTTGAATCCCACGGATTCGTAAGGCAATCAAAATCGGATGCCACTTGGTCGATCGGTATCGAGGCTTTTCGGGTTGGTAGCGCGTTCCCGCGAGCCGCCAAGCTGCTAAGCGTTGCTAGGCCGGTCCTTAAGGAACTCTCAATCCGTACAGGTGAGACTACAAACTTAGGAATCATGGACCAAGCTGAGGTGATCTTCCTCGCGCAGCATGAGACCCATCATGCGATTCGAGCTTTTTTCCGACCGGGATCTAGAGGATCGTGGCACGCGTCAGGTATCGGCAAAGCGATCGCGGCATACATTGCGATCACCGATCAGAAAGATCTGTTTGAGAAGGCACCGTTCGAACAATTTACCGAGAACACCTTGGTACAAGAGAAAGAACTGCTTGACGAGTTCAATCAAATCCGTGCTGCGGGTTACGCGCTCGACAGGGAAGAGCGCTTTCTGGGCATGCGCTGTATCGGTGCTCCAATTTTTAACTCTGCGAACCAAGTTGTGGCTGGGATTTCGATCTCAGGACCAGTTGCACGAATGAGTGACCGATCGATCGCCTCGCTTGGTGAGGACACAGCAAGATACGGGCAAGAAATATCAAGATTGTTGGGTGCTACGGTCGTCAATTAGAGTAAAAACCTGTAACCGCAAGCGCCAGTGCAAGGTAGCGTGCTGATTTGGCTATTGTTACCACGAGCATAAATCGCCACAGCGGTTCCCTCATTATGCCAGCGCACAGGGTTAAGGGGTCTCCTATGAAAGGCAACCAGCTGCCGAGTAACGTAGTCCATCCGTAACGCTTATACCAGACGAAAATTCGATCCATCTTCCGCGAACGACCATAGATACGTCGCTCAACAGGGCGGCTACAGAATCTACCAAGCCCCCAATTTACACAGGCTCCAAGCACATTTCCGACAGACGCTGTAATTACCAAATAAAAGACAGATGATGGTTGATATAAGATCGAAGCCACCAATACTGCTTCAGACTGCGCGGGTAAGAGGGTCGCCGCTAAGAGTGACGACATAAATACTGTTAGGTAGGTTTCCACGTGTAGCTACTCACCAGTCGACGTGCGTTAGTCTACCCTCAGCCGAATCGCGTCAGCGAGTTAACTTCTGTGCCCACTAAAACTTACTGATTTCGATTTGAAATTGATACCGATCAATTAAAATGTCGACTACGCCGGTAACTAAAAACATTGCTCCGAAACAAAAAGTCCCGGTAATCATGTCCATCGATTAAATCTCCAAAAATCTGACACCAACATTGATTGAGCAAACTTCAAGCCAATTTTCCACAATTGAAAACCGAATCATCCGGTACCACTGAAGAACTGTTGGAGACTGTCTATCATTTGCTAAAAATAGTTGCTGGAGGATCTGTAATGCTGACAACGCTGCACGCGCTTATTTTTGGTTGGCTCGGCGCAATCACAATGTTTATGCTGACAGTCTCACCGACGGTTTTCGCCGTACTCGATGGACCTCAGGCCAGCTCATTCCTAAGGGCCTATTTTCCTCGACTGTTCAGGTACGAGATCGTTGTTGGACTCGCAATCATAGGTCTCAGCATCGCTCTTTCTACGAACGGTACGACCTATCATTTCGGGATCAGCGTCGGCCTTCTGGTCACGGCATTGGCGTATCTGAATTTAAGGATAATCATGCCCATGGTCAATGGTGTGTCCGATCGATTAATCAACGATCCTACCCCAAAAATAAAAAAAAAATTTGCACTTCTGCATGGACTCTCGGTCGGTTTTTTCGGTATCAACGGACTCGCAATGATCACGCTTTTTGCGTTTGGCTACTAAGCCAAAAATAAGAGTGCCTGCGGGCTTAGGGAACCTAACCGACCGGTTGCAGCGTTGAAAAAACGCCGGCGGCTTGCCTCGTTAAAGTGAACGATAAGAGCCGGGGGGCTCGAAGGAACTTTTTCGGCCCGCCCTTCCGCTTTGGATGGATAACGTCTAGACGCACACTCGGCGGTGAGCAATTTTGACCTTCTTAGCTAACAAAATCACCAAATCTTGGGTATCTTCAACGAGCAGTAAACGCACGGCAGCCTAATGTCAGGTTGGTGTGTTTATGGCTGGACGCAAAAGTGTCTTACTCATAACTATAACAGGAGAGAATACATGAAACTTTCTTTTTTTAAGGCTGCCGCGTTTGCCGGCTTGGCCAGCGTTGTGGCCTTCAGCCCGTTAACACAGGCAGGTGGTCACAGCAAAAAAATTGATAGCATCCACTTCTTGATCCCCGGTGGGGCCGGCGGTGGCTGGGACGGGACAGCTCGCGGTACGGGTGACGTTCTCACCCGCTCGGGTCTGGTAGGTAACGCTTCCTACGAAAATATGTCTGGTGGTGGCGGTGGTAAGGCTATCGGTTACCTCATCGAAAACGCGAAGTCGAATACTGGTACGTTGATGGTCAACTCAACCCCAATCGTAATTCGTTCATTAACCAAGGTATTTCCGCAAAGCTTCCGTGACCTGACACCAATCGCTGGAACAATTGGCGATTATGCAGCGCTGGTGGTAAAGGCTGACAGCAAGGTGAAGTCTTTCAAAGATCTCGTCGCGATCTATAAAAAGAACCCAAGTGATCTAGCGATCGCGGGTGGTTCGGTCGCGGGTGGCATGGATCACTTGGTTGCAGCACTTGCGATGAAATCAGCTGGGGCTGATCCAATGTCGGTGAAGTACCTACCATTCGACGCGGGTGGGGAAGCGATGGCATCATTACTCTCGGGCGAAGCCGACGCATTATCTACAGGCCTGTCTGAGGCGATAGGACTCGCGCAACAAGGTGAGGTTCGCATTCTGGTGACAACTGCTCCAAAAGCAATCGACGGAATTCCATCACTCAAGAGCGAGGGGTATGACGCAGAGTTCGTTAACTGGCGCGGTTTCTTCGCTGCTCCGGGTATTTCTGCTGACCAGAAGGCTGCATACGTCAAAGTGCTCGGCGACATGTACAAAACAAAAGAGTGGGAAGAAGTTCGGGCCCAAAATAAGTGGGTCAACATCTACAACCCGGGAAATGATTTCGTAAAATTCCTCGAAAAACAGGAAAAAGAAATCGGTGGTCTAATGAAAGAACTCGGATTCCTGTAAGACCGTGGCCCGTATCGATCGCTACATCGCTCTCGGACTACTGGCTTTTTCGATAGGATACGGGTACCTGGCCTGGGTGCATCCGCTGCTTCCATTTGAGGCACGGATGCCCTTCAAACCTAACACGATGCCATTGGGTCTTGCTGCGTTAGGGATTCTATTTTCAACCCTACTTTTGCTGCTGCCCTACAGTGATTTGCCTGAAAAAGATGCGCACGGTTGGCGCGATTTTGCTTGGAAAGACACAGCGCGATTAATCGGTTTAGCGGTTTGTTACGCACTACTGTTACGACCGTTAGGATTTATTCCATCAACTACACTTTTCATTGTTCTGTCCTCGAGAGTCTTGGGCGAAATAAACTGGTTCAGATCTCTTAGCACTGGCCTGATCGCGAGCGGACTGATTTGGTACTTGGTCGATGTCGTCCTCGGGATATATCTCGTACCGTTGCCCATGCTAGCAGGAGGCCTACCATGATCGAGGGCTTACTTACGGGCCTCAGTGCTGCGATAAGCCCTTTCAACCTAATCATGGTATTTATCGGGTGTTTCCTAGGCACCTTCATTGGCATGCTTCCCGGTCTTGGGCCTATGTCGATCATCGCGATCATGATCCCAATTGCGATCCAGATCGGCGATCCTGCGTCCGCACTAATCTTGCTATCTGGAGTGTACTACGGCGCAATTTTCGGAGGCTCTACGTCGTCTATCCTAATCAATGCACCCGGTGTCGCCGGAACCGTCGCATCGTCATTCGATGGTTACCCAATGGCCCGCGCAGGCCAGGCAGGAAAGGCCCTTACCATTGCCGCGATCTGTTCATTCGCTGGGGGGACGATTGGTGCGATTCTCCTGATGATTTTCGCCCCAGTCTTGTCGGCAGTAGCAAAACTATTTTGGTCCGCTGAATACTTCGCTCTGATGGTGTTAGGCCTCACCGCAATCGCAGCATTCGCCGGTAAAGGCAAGATTGTCAAAGCGCTGTGCATGACAATTTTTGGAATCATGCTCGCAACCGTTGGTGAGTCAGCGCTGCACAACGCCGCACGATTCACTATGGGAATTATGGATCTCCAGAGTGGGATCTATTTTGTGACCCTTGTAATGGGGCTCTTCGCTCTCCCAGAAGCGTTATTTTTAGTCTTGGACAAACGACGCAGTAAGGCAATGGCCAACAACAACAAGATCGAGAATCTCCGCATCACTAAAGGGGAGGCAAAAGAAATAGCTCCCGTCGTCGGTAGACAATCATTAGTTGGATTCTTCGTAGGGGTACTCCCAGGCGCAGGCGCTACGATGGCCTCATTCTTGGGATATGGAATCGAACGCAATCTCGCACCCGCCAACGAGCGCGAAATGTTCGGTAAGGGATCGATTCGTGGTCTGGCCGCGCCAGAGACTGCAAACAACGCGGCCTGCACCGGCTCTTTCGTTCCGATGTTAACTCTCGGCATTCCGGGTTCAGGTACCACGGCCATCCTGCTCGGAGCTCTCGTTGCTTTGAGTATCACGCCGGGTCCCCGCCTAATGGAAAATCAACCAGAAGTCTTTTGGGCAGTGATCATCTCAATGTACGTAGGGAACATGGTTCTATTAATCCTGAACCTCCCGCTGATTCCGTATATCGCAAAACTCCTCACAGTCCCTCGGCATTATTTGATTCCGTTTGTTATTTTCTTCTCACTTATAGGAGCATACATCGGCCAAAACAACGCGACAGAGCTGTTGATCATGATTGGTCTCGGTTGTCTAGCAACCCTTCTGCGATTCGGGGGATTTCCTCTCCCGCCCCTGATTATCGGATTTATTTTGGGTGGCATGCTTGAGGATAATCTAGGGCGCGCGATGCGAAAAGCTGGGGGGATGGAATTCATATGGGAGCGGCCAATGACGCTGGGAATCCTCGCTCTTGCTCTTGCTCTGCTAATCTATCCAGTACTCAGAGATAGAAAGAATTCAAGAGAAAGGTAATAACTCAACGGATGCCCTGCTATTGAGACGTATTTAGTTTCTCGAGGAGCTCTTTTCAACAGAAATCAAAAGCTGGCATTTGCTTCAATCATTTGTTGCCTCTTCCCACTCTCAGTCCTACCCTCGAGACATAACTAACTATCTTTTGCCAATTGAGCGAGACTCTCAATCTTCTCGATCGTTAGAGGTATTTGTGATGAATAAGGAAAAACCGCTCAGTGGATTCAGAATCTTGGACGTTACCAACGTTCTTTCCGGTCCTTTTTGTGGCTATCAGCTTGGGCTACTCGGTGCCGAAATCATAAAAATCGAAGCACCTGACGGCGATCTGGCGAGGCAATTAGGAGCCAACGCAAACTGGAACAGAACGCGCATGGGCATCTCATTTTTAGCTCAGAATGCCGGCAAACGTTCCGTCTCCATTGATCTAAAAAGCACCAACGGCAAAGAGATTTTCAGCGATCTGCTGAAGACTTCTGACGCATTAATCGAAAACTTCCGGCCGGGCGTCATGGATCGGTTGGGATTCAGTTTCGAAGCCTGCTGCAAGATCAAAGAGCCTCTTGTTTACTGCGCTATCTCAGGATTTGGGCAAGAGGGTCCTCTAAAGAATAATCCAGCGTATGATCAAATTATCCAGGGTTTCAGTGGCGTCATGGATATTACGGGCGACAAACATACACCGCCCTACCGAGTTGGCTACCCTATCGCAGATACCATAGGTGGGTTGACCGCTGCCCTCGCAGTCTCAGCCGCGTTACACCAAAAGAAATCACAACATATCGATGTATCGATGCTCGAGAGTGTTCTCACGACAATGGGTTGGGCGGTCTCCAATCTCTTGATGGAACATACAGAGCCGTCCCGCGTTGGAAACGAGAATCTAACATCTGCACCGAGCGGCGCATTTCGTACCCAAGATGGCCTAATCAACATCGCCGCTAATCAGGACCAACAATGGGCCCAATTGATAAGTGTACTCGCAACACGAAATCTGAAAGATGATCCTCGATACCTCACCCGCGAGCTTCGAAAACTGAACCGCTATGAACTGAAATCAGATATTGAAAAAGTGCTCTCTACCAAAAAGACCTCTCATTGGTTGAGCCTTTTAAATGCAGCGAATGTGCCGGCAGGCCCAGTTTTATCGGTTCCCGAGGCCTTGAAGCTAGAGCAAATCAAGAAGCGGATGTTTACACACACACTTAGACAGAAACAGCCTTCGAATGAAATTGATGTAGTGACCAACGGTTTTCTGCTCGACGGTCAAAGACTGATACCACAATCTCGGGTTGAGTCTCTGGGCGAATCTACGGACCAAGTTCTCTTTGAGCTCGGATACGACCACGATAAAATTCGAAAACTAAAAAAAAATGGGGCAATAAAGTGAGTGTGGCTCCAGACTTAATTCTGTTCGTTGAGAAATATTCGACTAATAGCTCACACTAATAAACAATCTGCGTCCGATGAATGGAGCAAAAGACCAACACCTAAAGACTACCGCTGGGCATTTGACTCAGTCGAAAACAGAGAATGGGTAGCACCGGATGTCAGATCCACTGGGCCTCACTTACGCGATTGGAATTTGCGCTCTTAGAGGCTTAATCGGCAAATATATGTTCTCGTTTTTGAGGCCAAGGATAGGTCTCATATGGGCAGGTGGAGTTGCTGGTCTGATCGGTTTTTTCAATGGCAATGATCGCATCGATAACGCAAGCACTCTTCAGCTTCCCTTCAATTCAATAATCCCTCTTCCTAACATCGCTAAAGTACCGTTCAGCTGGAAAACCTCCTCAGACGGAGGGCTATTGAGCCAAGACACATAAATGGAAAGGCTCGGTAGATCACTTAAATTGAAAGACAAACCGAAATAATTATTGCAATGCACTGTTATTATACTTTAGTATAACGACTTAAGGTAACAAACTCTCACAAGGAGAAAAAATATGTCGGTATCGCAAGCCACAAGCTTCGCTTTTCAAGTTTCCTGCGGATGGTGTGACATACTGCGTAGGACAGTCGTGGGTGCTCTTTCATCTCTGTATGGGGGAATCGTGACATCACGACAGCTCCAAGCAAACTATCAGGTCGCAGAACGACTTGCCGGACGCGGAGATTTCAAGGGGATGACGGTCGGAGAAGTCGCTAACTTCATTAATCAGGAAACCCTTTGAATTTAGTGATTTGCTGGGGGTGCCGGGTGGCAAAAAACTCTCAGCATTTTGCACCAGAGAGTTACAGTGATTAAACGCCAAGCATTTTACCTCCCAAGCGCTCTCGTCTGAATAAAATCAGGTCACGTAAGTTGGTCGAAAAACTTTTTGCTATCAATTCGAAGCAAAAGCCAGATTATCGGAGCGCTTCCAATTCTTTACGTTTGGCCTCCGCAAGCTCGGTCAGCTCCGAGTACTTCCGGATATCGCCGTTACGTTGCGACTGCATGGCCTGCTCGAGTAATGTCCTGTATTCCTTATCTAGCCTTTTCTTAGGATCACTTTTTAGAAAATCAAACATCCGTCTCTACTCTTATACCGAAGGGACAAGGTTGTGCTGACCAGCGAACTTTTAAAGGGCGGAGAAGGTAAAAATCAGAACAATGCTCTCAAGCTCTTCACGATTTCAATCGATTTTTGATTATCGCCATGCACACACAAAGCATCCACAGGAATCTTGATTATCGAGCCATCAATCGAGACGATTTGCTGTTGGCTAATGATCTGTTCCGCCTGATCCATGATTTGCTGAGGATCGTGATACACCGAGGCCTTAATTTCGCGGGATTGCAATCGCCCGTCAGGGGTGTACCGGCGATCAGCAAATGCTTCAAACAAGAGCGACACACCTAATCGGTCAGCAAGCCTTGAGTGCGTCTGATGCGCCGCCGTACCAAGAATCATCAACGGTATATCAAATTGCGATCGAGCTATCGCCGTCATCAATTCCTCCATCAACTCAAGATCATCCATCATGCGGTTATATAGTGCACCGTGAGGTTTGACGTAATCTATCGTGACTCCTTCGGCGGAGGCGATGGTTGCCAAAGCTCCTGTTTGTGCGAGCATATGCAAGGCCGCCTCAGAATGAGGCAACGGCAAGGGACGACGACCAAAACCGGCGATATCTGGATAACTCGGGTGTGCACCGATCGAAACACCATGTTGTTTCGCAAGGCGCACGGTTTGTCGCATGGTCAGGGGATCGGACGCATGACCACCGCACGCGACATTTGCCATGTCGATATGTGGCATTAAGACTGCGTCGTCGCCCGTCAACCAGACACCGAAACCCTCACCAACATCAGCATTTAACTTCATCATCGTTCTCATAGTTAATAACATTACCGAAAGTCACCAAAAAACTTCTTGCACCTCATAAAATCAACTCTCGCTTCATCTGGAGAAACTGCCCGAAAGGACACTTGCTGCCCACATTTGCGTTGAGCAAGTTGCCCCAGCGACTTTCGAGTAAGTGTACCAATTAAAGGATAACCCCCAAGAGACTGATGGTCGCGCATCAACACAATCGGCTGTCCCGACGGAGTAATTTGGACCCCACCAAGTGTTATCGGAACAGAATAACGCGGACTACCGGCATTAATGTTTGTTTGCCCACGAAGCCTGTACCCCATGCGACTTTGTTCCTGCGATACTTTGTAACTTTGATGCAGAAACTGATCAAATGCAGCGGGCTCAAAGTCATCTGATGTACCTAACATAATCTCACACACTAAAGGAGTCGAGTAAGACTGGAGATACTGTCGTGGCATCAGCTGGACGGCCATCAAATTTGCTTTTTGGTAATTTAATTCGTCACCACTCGATAAAGATGTTCCTGTCTGATACAACCCTCCCAGCAAGTCGCGCTGACAGGTGGCAACGCTGCCTAGAGTAGGATGAACCTCAAATCCAGCATCAACCGCCAGATAGGTGAACAGTCCGCTATCCAATCGGCCAACTCGGAGCTCAGACCCTGCTCGGGCCGGATAAGCCCCGGGGCCCGCTAACGTATCGCCGTTTAGTGAGAGTTCACCCCACGCGCCTGTGATTGCAAAATTTACGTCTTCAATAAATTCGGCGATAAATCCACCACCACCGATCTCGATCGTCGGACAACTGACGGGATTCCGGAGCAGGTGGTTTGCCCAACAAGCTGCGATGCTATCCATCGGACCGGCGTGGGCAACGCCCTGGCTCGCGAAACCAAAACGCCCAAGGTCCTGAATCGTATGCATCGGATTCGCCAGTTTAATGTGGAGCATTAGTCTCCTCAATCTGGCTAAACTCGTCGATAGAAATCGATTTAAACCGAACGGACATTCCGATAGATAGTTTGGCATCAATCGATTGCTCGCCCAATGACACTATGGAACCAGGCATCCGCCCGATAACGTGCCAACCACCGGGAGTTTCCTTTGGATAAATAACTGTCTGATTTTCAGCGATCGCGACCGATCCGGCTGGGACTCGTGTCCGCGGGACATCACGTCGCGGCAAATGAATCCTCTGGTCTGTTTCTCCAAGATAAGCAAACCCCGGGACAAAACCTGTCGCTAGTACCCGATAGTCGCGAGAGCAATGTGCGTCGATGAGTTCCTCGACGGACAGATCGGTTAAGTCACTCACCGACTTAAGATCCAATCCAAGAGAGGGGTCGTAGCAGACCGGGATTTCAATAGACAAATCACTTTCGCTATCAGCCGCGCACGTAGACTTGGCAAATACATCACCAAGGATGTCAGATATTTGGTCTATCGAGATCAGTTCGGGCTGAATGACCATGCTCAAAACGCCAAACCCGTAGCAGTAGTCGATCAACCAGATTGGATCCTCAGAACCAAACCAACAAGTTAATTTTTCAACCTTAATAAGCGTCTGATCAGCTACTGGAGGTCCGAGGCGTACCTCAACAGTGTCTTCAGATACCCATTTGATCGAGGCTAGAGAGTTTGAATCACTCATAAACACTCACGTATGTGGGCCAGCCAAATTCTCTGGGCGACCGAGCTCGATGAATTTTCAATCCCCATAAATAGGTCGTGCGCTGCGACTGAGCACCGCTTCCATCGATTGATGAAGAAGCCCCACCCCTCTCGACCGAGAAAAAAATGTTGTGACTTCGATTAGCCAACCGAGAAATCCTAAATTACCAACCTCTGTGGAATATACCGCACCCTGTCGATAAGAGAGGTTTAAAAAAATTAAGGGGAGGTGAGGCGGCCCAATGGCTAAATACCAAAGGATCCCCAAAATACTAATCTACGCACCAAATCTGCCAGCGAGGCTTGAGAGAGTTCCTCCCTAAGAGGTTTTCTGAATTCGCCGATTACATACGTAGCTGAGATGCACACATCGCTATCGACTTTACTGATGAGATTATCAACGACTTCTCGCTTGGCCTAGTACGATTTCCCATGATGGTCCTCGCCTGGAACTTTCTCAGTCGGGATCTGGCTGATCAAGATGAGTTACTAAAAAGTTCGATTCATAGATGCAGAGGAGCTCGGCCGACTCGCTAATAATAGGCGGTCTCCAGCATCCGGCTACTATTTGTTGACCGAGTTGCACTACCAAACCTAGACACGTCTTGTGATAATGTGTTGCAAATCCGTGCAGCATGCATCATTTACAAAAACGATCTGCGATCGCATTATTGCCACAAGAGTTAAAAATGGTTTTTAAAAAAATACGTCTGCGAAGGCTTCCACTGTTGAGATCAAGAGAATTAAATAGATGATCTGTACACAAACCTTGTTTAAGGAACTCACAGAGTCGAAAAACCTGATAGAGCGAGACTTTTCTGAGCTAGCTGACTCAACCGATCAAGACGTCGCATACGTTGTAAAAAAAGGTGAGTTGCTATTGCGAGATAACGATCTTCTCGATACTGGCCTAACAGCGACCCATAAAATTGGTTCCGGCGAACCGATTTGGTTCGCCGAGACAATAAGCAGGCGAGCTAAGACCTTGGAGTTCACAAATATCGGGGATACCGCTCTGTTCGAAATAAACGGGCCTGAGATAAGGCAACACGTTAACAAGGCTGGGTTTCTGTCGAAAGAGATTATAAGGTACAGCCTTGCTAGGATTTTTGAGCGGAGTGACTCTCGTCGGAACTTTACCTTCGAGGATGCCCTCTACGAAGAACGAAGCGAGGTAAACCAAGTTTTCTTCAATCGGGAAGAAACTATATTTAGTTGGGGCGACAATGCTGACTCGATCTATTTCATAATAGACGGACAAGTCTCACTAAGAACGATAAAAGATAAAAATTTCGCTCTTCTTGGATCAGCAGACAGCTTCGGAGAATCCTCACTTATTACGAACAAACCCAGAAGTCTCAGGGCCGTAGCTGAGACCGATTGTAGGCTTTTCAGAATGAGCTCAGATTGGGTTCTGCACAATTTAAACAAAGAGCATCCCATCGTTCGACTGGCCATTCACCAGGCACTCTCAATGAAATCCATCCGAAATCAAATGCGCCTCATTAAAACAAACGACGGGGTTTATGTTGCGGACACCAACATCGCCTAGCCGATCAAGAGGTAAGTAGAGATAATTGAGATACCTTGGGCCGAGAAAAAAGTACAAATACCCTCTCAGCCTACATCTTCAGTTATTAAAATTTTATGGCTAAGGTTGCGATTCAGTTTCGCATATCATTATTACTTTCACTGCCACGTGTTGGCTGAAAAATCGTAGACAATTGAACTTGGACAAGGCTTGGCGTGAAGTGTCACACCAATTTTTTCACCAACAGAGTCATTGGTCGCTATATAAAAGCACTTATTTAACTCCATCCCTACATCCTCTTCATGATCAAAGGCCATGGGTACGAGGACAGCTGGCGGTTCTCGCTTTGCCCATACGCCAGTTGATAACGTTTGCGATAGTAACGAACCGTCTGTCGAACATGAAAATAGGAATAAAATCGACACAGCAAGCCCGAGGCGTGACGACAAATACATCAATAGGAATACGCCCCTTTTACCTCAAGATACAACTGGAAAACTGGGTCTCCAAAAAAGACGAGTCCGAGGAACGCAGGTACTGCCGACACTAAAAATAAGCACTGTAACCTTAGCCACAGGCTGACCCCCGCTTTTATCAGCGTGGGATCCTGCTGAGAAACGCAAGCCTCGTTACTTTCAATCAACATTTGCCGTTCCTTTTCGCTCACGAAACACAATGACATCACCACAGAACCTGCCACCAGACCAATTGGTATGCAAATAGAGTGTGCACCGGTATCGCGACATATCAGGTAAGTTATCGTAGCAAGCATAGCACCAACACTGACCGGGATTACAACCCTCAAAATTGCGAGATTGTTGCTATTACCAAGGGAATCTAACGCAGAGTTTTCATCAGTGAAGGTTGTCATAAAGCAGTTACCGATAATCACTTATTTAATTATTGAGTTTCATGAGTGACTGCTCAGGAATTTTTCCCGCGTCCCTCCACCGATAAATAGTGTTCGGTGTGACCTGAAAGAAATCGGCAACAGCTTTCACGGAGCCATGAGCAGAAATGACAGAATCAACTGAGACGTACTGGAGTCGCTTCCGTCTCTTCAACGGCTGGCGCATCGCATCGCTCAGAGTTGGTTGCCATTTGTCGGGGATAAGGCCTGACTTTTTCCAGGCTTGAACGGTTGATGGATTCAGTTGAACAACCTCGGCCATCGCTTTGATGGACCCGAAATAATTGAGTGCTTTTGAGAAGCGCATCGGAACCTCCAGTCACAATATGCTTAGAAACAGCGTTACCATGAAATTACACTTAAATAACTCAAACGGGCACCGAAAATACAACCAATGATTGATTATTGTCAATCATTGATTCGATTTAGGGGCTATACTTTCGCGGTGAAGCAAATAATGGGGCGTCTAGGTACTTTCGAAATATGACTAGTTCAAAAATTGAACCCTCGGCTCGGAACCTCCCAGTTCAAAAAAGGGCCCGAGAAAAATACGAACAGATCCTCCGAGAGACCTGTGCTCTACTGGAAGAATCTGGTTTCGTAGGTTTATCAACACGCGAGATCGCGCGACGGGCTGACTGTAATATAGCTACCATCTATCGCTATTTCGGTGGGGTAAATGACATCGTAAAAGCGTTAGGTGAACCATTCTTCACTGGTGTCTCTGAGTTGTTTGACCACATGTCTGCACGATTGGCGGAGGGCGAGTCTCTGGAATCAGCTTTTGAGTTTTTCATACAGGCATTTACAAGCGAACTCGCTCTGAATCAGTGGGCATTGCACGCGGAAGCAGGCATCCTAACTGATAAAGAACTAATTGCCTGGAATAGCCAATTCATGGAAAAAATTGAGGGGAGGCTGACTGGGGTTCTCGCCATAGCAGGAGTTGATAGAAGCACTGCCGAGCTCGAGCTCATTTCTTTTAGGTTGGTACGTCATTGGAAAACGTACATGCGGACATTAGTCGAATATGACAATTTTGAAGAAGCGCGGTGGCTGCAACAAGACACGATAAAGACCTCCTTGGCCCTGGTCGAGGCTCCCTTAACATAAACGAGCCGTGTTCGGTCATTAGCAACCAACTATAACGGCACCTAATAAGTGTGGTCGTCGAATTTCTCTCAAGTTATAAGTGAGCATAACCAAGTGTCAACAGAGGCGCCTTAAAACCTCCCCTCATTCAATCTCTAGGCAATCCATATTTATCGAGGAGCCGTTTGTATTCGGCTAAGAGATTTTGATCCTTTAACATACCTAACTGCTTATCCAGCTCTTTTTGGGTAAAAGAGGGTTGAATCTGCATAATCTCATTTACATATTCTCGGGCTTTTTTTTGCTCGCTTTCACGATCAGCAATCAACGCGAGCGTTACCAGTGCTCGGCTTCCCTGCAAAGAAAAGATTTCACCAGATTTAGCTTTCTTGACTATCGACCGTGCCACCTTTTTCGCCTCACCATTTTCACCCAACATCGCAAGACTAGTGGCATATCTATTCGCATACCAAGCCGGATGAAAGGGTGAGATTCTCATAGCTTCGGCCAACATTTTTTTAGCTTTCTGAGGTTTCATCGAAAGAAGATACACGGTCCCACCAACCGCCAACATATCACCCGTCGGCGAACCCATTGCGGCCGCCTCGTTAACCTTCCGCTGAGCGGCGTCATAAGAGCGCTCGTAGAGATCAAACCACGCACCTAGCACAAGGGGATTAGGTGTCTGCATGATTTCGAAAGCTAGCTGAGCCATACGGCGACCCTCAGCAATGTTTAGTTCCCGATACTCTGGGCCGTCCATCATTACTTTTTGGAAATACAGCCAACCTCTTAGAAGATGGGCGGGACCGCTACTTTGAGGTCCCGTATAAACCTCATTGACAACCCGCTCCATCTCGTTGTGGGCATCAGGCGTCCATTTTAGGAGGTGCCTGCGACCTTCCCCAAACAACCTCATCTCTTCAATAGAGCTCCAGTGGGAACTGTGGTTACTACTCCCTCCGAGTTTAGACATAAAATTAATCTGCAGATTTTTAAAGACACTTTCGGTTATCAAATCCTGAAACTCAAACAGCTGCTCTGTCTTACCGGAAAACTTGTCGACCCATACTATCCGATCCTCTATAGCATCTATAAGTTTGACGCTGACTCTTAAGTTCCCCGCGGCCTCTTGAACACTGCCACTCATCAAATATCTAACGCCCACGGCGTCGGCTATTTCTGATGAGTCAAGTTCCATCCCTGCGACCTTCTTTGCAGAATTGTTGGAAATCACAAAAACATCGCTTGATCGAGAAATCTGACTGGTAATATTCTCCGCGATACCTTCAGCGATAAATATTTTTTCCGGATCTCCAGAAAGATTCTTAAATGGCAACACTATCAAAGAAGGTTTGGTGGGCAGCGTGAATCCAATCTCAGCATCTCTAGGGTTAAGGCCGGGGCCAACTAAAAAGAAAACGGCGATAGTAGCTGCCACAGTCGCCAATACGGTAAGACTTATCTTCTTAGTTCTACTGCGAGTATTTTTTCTCTGTCGTCTTTTAGTTTCGTTGATCAGGACATCAAATGCATGAAACTGATTTTCTTTTACTCTCTGCAGACCTATGTCATGGAACTCTTCATCTACTTTATCCTTAACTAGATCGTAAATAGCTTTAGAGATACATACACCGCTCGGCTGACAAATTGACTCCAATCTGGCGGCCACATTTACGCCATCGCCAAGCAAGTTATTATCATCTTCAATGACATCGCCCAGATTTACTCCAATCCGAAAGAGCATTTGATCGGTGATCTCTAACGAACAATTTTTTTTATAAACATCACGTTGAAAATGCGTCACGCATTTTAGAGCCTGAACAGCGCTTCCGAACTCAGCGAACACTGAATCACCACCCGTATTGAATATCCGACCACCCATTCCTTCAATCAGCGGATCCAATATCGTCCTATATTTTCGCAAAGTGGCGATTGTTTTTGCTTCGTTTCTCTCGACAGATTTGCTATATCCAACCACGTCTATTGCAACTAATACCGCTAGCTTTCTTTCACTATCACCTTCTTTCACAGACGCCCTCTAATTTTGTTTGTTACTCGCACCCTGGCCTTTTCACCATTTCCGTCATGGTCAAAAAAGACTGATTAGATTAAATCTACATTACTCTATGTCCAATACCCCGTGACATAGAGTTTGGCTCCGTGGGCCAACACGGAATAATGTAACGAAAGTTGCCAGAGCCGACGTAAATACATTTTCGTAAGGTCATGCTCTGTTAATTGTTCGGAACTAAAATAAATACACCAAGGCTCGTAAGGCGGGGACATTCGAAAGACTGAACATAAATGAAATCGAACCTTTCACCCGACCCGTTGATCTAGGATTCGGACCTAACGAAGACATACCTCTACCGTCAACAAGAACGTCCCAACATATTGGTGTCAGGATTAAATAACGATAAATCCGAAGAGCATACACTCCCCATGACGTAATTCCTTCTTCGGACTACCATCATCATATAATAAGATGCTAATGACGAAAAATAAGAGATACCTTAATGATTCGCGGACTTATCGCTCCAATTCTCTCGCCCTTCAATGACGATTTATCATTCGATCAAGTAACCTACAACGACTACGCAAAACACCTACTGGCTTCGGGTTGCTCGGGACTTACACCATTCGGAACCACCGGTGAGGCAATGTCCATAAGTACAACAGAACGTCAGCTGGCTTTAGAAGGCTTAGTCGACTCAGGAATTGATCCGTCTGTACTAATTCCCGGGACAGGTCTTTGTAACCTTCCCGAGTCGGTTGAACTGGCACAACAGGCGCTTGAATTGGCATGTGAAGGCGTAATGGTTCTTCCACCTTTTTATTTTAAGGACGTTTCAGATCAGGGATTACTCGAATATTACGAACAATTTATCGACCGTGTTAACTCTGACGATCTGCGAATTTATCTATATCACATTCCACAGGTCACGGGTGTCGGTCTGTCAATAAGCTTAATCAATACATTGAGAAAAAAATATCCAAAGTTTTTCGTTGGTATAAAAGATAGCTCTGGTGACTGGACACACACAGAACAATTACTGCAGATGGAAGATTTCGTTGTATACCCAGGCTCTGAATTACCCTTAATCGAAGCCATGAAACTCGGAGCTCCCGGTTGTATTTCCGCAACCGCAAACCTAAACACGCAACAAATTTTAGATGTGATTAGCCACTGCGAGCAGCGTGACTGGAAACAAGCTGCCGTGGCGCATGGTCTTGCCGTCGAAAGTCGGCTCATCTTTCAAGAATATGCCCCTATTCCCGCTCAGAAAGCACTTTTGGCGGGAGTTACAGGGCACGAGCCATGGAGAAATGTGCGACCGCCCTTGGTGCCAATGACCGAACAAACAGCAAACCGATTGAGAACTCGGCTAGACACATTGATCACCGAAAGAAAATCGGATTGAATAGTGCCGGAACCACCTTGTCCCAGATATTCAATCCTGAATTCTTATGCGCAAGGACCTCCGTGATGCTGGTAAAACAGTAACACACATTCATCCTCAACACCTCAATCGTTGAACAAATTAATTTAACTGCTATACCTCGCTATCCTCGCTTGATGGGTAAAAGCGCAGATCGTTAGCATCAGATAAAAAATCTCGATGGAAATAGCCTGG
>Ga0160422_10000796_pt1 | contig 19439 bp, 12 predicted proteins | sample Fk160mmetaG_FD_108192 | JGI IMG/M metagenome (GOLD analysis project Ga0160422, IMG submission 108192) | Marine microbial communities from the Central Pacific Ocean - Fk160115 60m metaG | ecosystem: Environmental > Aquatic > Marine > Oceanic > Photic zone | place: The Central Pacific Ocean... | reverse complement strand
GTTATTATTTGCGCAACTTGATCAGAGCCGTATTTATCTACAACATACTCTATTACTTTATTTCTTCCTTCATCATCAAAATCAATATCAATATCTGGTAGACTTACCCTATCTGGATTTAAAAATCTTTCAAAAAGCAGATTATACTTGATTGGATCAATACTTGTTATTCCTAATGCATAAGCAACAACAGATCCTGCTGCTGAACCTCTCCCTGGCCCAACAGAAACTTCCATATCTCTTGCAGCATTAATAAAATCTTGAACAATTAAAAAGTATCCTGGATAACCAGTTTTTGCTATTACGTCTAATTCAAATTCTATTCTGTCCTCTAAGTCTTTAGTTATCTTACCATACTTATTTTTTACTCCTTCAATTGTTAAATGTTTTAAATATAAATTCTGGCCTTTTTGATTATTAAAATCATCTTTTTGAATAAATTTTTTGGGAACTTTGAAATCAGGTAAGAGAACTTCCCTTGCTAGATCAAATGATTCAACTTTATTTATAATCTCTGAAATATTATGTAAACTTTCAGGTATGTCATTAAATATCTTTAGCATCTCATCCTTTGACTTATAATAATACTCCTCATTAGGAAGTCCATATCTAAATCCCCTTCCTCTTCCAATAGGTACTGATTGTTTCTCTCCATCTCTTACACAGAGTAGGATATCATGTGCATTTGCCTCTGTTTTTGTTGTATAAAATGAATTATTAGTAGCCACTAACTTTACTCCATATTTCAAGCTAAAGTCTTTAAGAATTGGTATGATATAATCCTCATTTTCTTGTTTATGATTTTGAATTTCTAAATAAAAATCATCTTTAAAGTTATCTATCCACCATTTTAAGGAACCTTCCGCATTCTCTTCTCCTTGATTTAAAATTTTTGATGAAATTTCTCCATTTAATCCACCTGATAATACAATTAAATCTTGCGAATATTTTTTAAGTATTTCCTTATCAATTCTTGGAACGTAATAGAATCCTTCAATGTTAGCAATAGAGCTCAACTTTGATAAATTTCTAAAACCATTTTTATTTTTAGCTAAAAAAACCATTTGATATCCATTGTCTTTATTTGACTTGTCCAAATGATTCTCACATACATTTAATTCACAGCCAACAATAGGTTTGATATACTTTTGACCATCTTGTAGATTATCATTATAATTTTTTAGAGTTTTAATAAAGTGAAATGCACCCATTAAATTTGACTTATCAGTAATTGCAATCGCATCATGAGCAAATTCAATACATTGATTTAATAGATCTGAAATTTTTGAAGTTGATTGTAAAATTGAAAATTGAGTATAGGCATGAAGATGAGCAAATTCGAAATCTTGTTTTAATTCCTTACTAGTTGAAGGCATATCTATTTTATGCTCTACTTCTTTTAATTTTAATAATCTTGATTCCTCAAATAGGTTTAGGTGATCTATTCCTTGGACTTTTACTTTTTTAAGATCTAGATTAGATAAGTTTTCATAAACATCCTTATTTTCAGATAGTGACTGAGGATGAATTTTTTTATTTTTTAAAAGCTTAAATAGACAAAGCGCAGTAGCCTCTACATCAGCAGATGCATTATGGGCAGATTCAAAGTTCTCATTGAAAAGGTGATTGTAAAGTTCTAGTAGTGTTGGAAGTTTATACTTTCTACCTCTACCTCCTTTTAACATACATATTTGAGCTGTCTCTTCTGTACAAGTATCAATTTTTGGAAAATCTTGAAGCGGATTTTGACCATTGATTCTTAGATACTCTGATCCTAATATCTTTTCATCAAAATTTAAATTGTGACCACATATAAAATTTGATTTATTGAGATCCTCATTAAATTTTTCTAGAACAAAGTCAATTTCAACTCCAATTTTTTTTGCAAGTTGAGTGGAAATACCATGAATTTTTTCAGAGTCATATGGTATTGTGAATCCTTTTGGATGAATGACAAAGCTTTGGTTAGAAATACAAATTCCATTTTGATCATGAACCTGCCAAGCGACTTGAATTGCTCTTGGCCAATTATCAAAATCAGTCAATGGAGCGCTCCATTTTTTGGGAAGACCAGTAGTTTCTGTATCAAAAATTAAAAACATTTAGGAATAGTTTCAATTACTAATTTAATATTTTATCTTGGATTGATTTTGAATATTTATTAAGAGTTTTAATGCCAAAAAATAAAGAGATATATACAATCACCGCTGCACTCCCATACGCGAACGGTCCAATACATATTGGTCATCTTGCAGGTGTTTATGTTCCAGCTGATATATATGCTAGGTATAAAAGACTAACATCCAATGATGTTGCATTTATTTGCGGAAGTGATGAACATGGAGTTGCTATTTCTCTGGCTTCAAAGAAAGCTTCAATTACTCCAAGAGAATTAATTGATAAATATGATAAAATGATAAAATCATCATTCCAGGAATTTGGAATTTTATTTGATAATTATTCTAGAACATCCAAAAAAATTCATCATGAAACATCTCTAGACCTTTTTGAAGATTTGAAAGAAAAAAATCTTTTTTCGCTAATAAAGTCTGAACAATTTTTTGATGTTGAAGAAAATCAATTTTTAGCTGATAGATATATATCAGGAACATGTCCTGTATGTGATCATGAAGAAGCATATGGAGACCAATGTGAAAAATGTGGATCAACTTTAAGTCCGGAAGAATTAAAAAATCCAAAATCAGCTATTTCTAATTCAAAACCAATTTTAAAACACACGAAACATTACTACATCAAACTTGATGAGTTTGAAGAATTCATTAGAAATTGGATAACAGTTGAGAAGAAAGATAAATGGAAGACAAATGTTGTTGGGCAAGTTAAGTCCTGGCTAGATAGTGGTTTGAAGCCAAGAGCTGTTACAAGAGATCTTGATTGGGGAATACCTGTTAAAGTAGACGATGAAGATGGTAAAGTTCTTTATGTGTGGTTTGAAGCTCCAATTGGTTACATTTCCTCAACAATTGAATGGGCAAAAGAAAATAGTAAAGATTGGGAAAAGTATTGGAAAAATCCAGATACAAATCTAGTTCATTTCATAGGTAAAGATAATATCGTCTTTCACTGTATTATTTTTCCAATAATGTTAAAAATGTTTGGAGATTTTATTTTACCAACGAATGTCCCTGCAAATGAATTTCTAAATATTGAAGGAAATAAAATTTCAACTTCAAAAAATTGGGCAGTTTGGCTCCACGAATATTTAATTGATTTCCCGGACATGCAAGATGTGTTGAGATATGTTTTGACATCGACGTGTCCCGAAACAAAAGATAACGATTTCACTTGGAGAGACTTTCAAGCAAGAAATAATAGTGAGTTAGTTGCCATATATGGAAACTTTGCAAATAGAGTTCTTTCATTAATAAATAAATATTATGATGGTAAAATTCCAAGTACAAAATCAAAAAATAAACACGATCAGATAGTGCTAAGTGAGGTTGAAACATTGAGGGGAAAAATTGAAGATAACCTTGATAATTTTAAATTTAGAGAAGCCATAAAGAGTTTAATGAACATATCTAGAGTTGGTAATAAACATCTCGCTGAAACTGAACCATGGAAAATAAAAGAGTCAGATCCTGAAAGGGTAAAACAGATTCTTAATACTTCTTTTGTAATAATTTCATATATAGCAATTCTTTCAGAACCATTTTTACCGTTTACTTCTGTTAAGTTAAAGAGTATGATCGGACTATCTAATTCTAGTTGGGATGATATGGACAACATGAGTGATAATATTAACTATGACTTTAAGATAAATGATATAGAAATACTATTTAAAAAAATTGAAGATTCTGAAATTGAATATCAAATAGATAAATTAAAGCAAGGCTCTAATTAATCAGATTAGAAATTTTTGATTCAATCATATTAGCTGAGTAATTATAGAAAACTATAATTTTATTTAATTCTTCAACAGCATCATTTTTTTTAAGATTATTTAAGTTCTGCTTAGTCTTTTGGATCTGAATATTAAGTAGTTTTAGTCTCCCTTTGATCTCTGGATTATTAGTATATAATTCAATATCAGACTTAAGGATTCCTCTTGAATTATCGCTTAATTTGTTTAGTATATCTTCAATCAAGTTAATGTCATCATTAATAAATTTATCAACTGAATTGGATAAATCTAATATACTAGATTCAATAAGTTTAAATTCTGTCCACTGATTTAAGGAAGACTCCTCTTGAATATTATTGTCAATTACAATAGGTGATATAATCTTTAGATCTACTATTGGTTCATCAGGAATTGTTATTTCATTAACGGGTTCAACATCTTGATTACACGAAGAAGCAATAATTATCGTTAATAAAAATTTCTTATTTAAAATATTAAACATAATTCTACTAAATCTACGATATTTTATACTTTTATTAATCAATATTTATAACATGAGTAAATCGTTTGTTGCTTTTATAGTTATTCTATCAATGATTGTAGTTCTTGGTTCTATATTGTATGACTACGTCACCACAAAAAATGACTAAAAAAATTTTAATAATTGGTTCTGGCTTTTCTTCCATCTCTGCTGCAACATATCTTGCAGATAAAGGGTATGATGTAACTATTTTTGAAAAGAATTCCTCATTTGGAGGTAGGGCAAGAAAATTTCAGGCTAATGGATACACATTTGATATGGGGCCTTCTTGGTATTGGATGCCTGATGTTTTCGAAAAGTATTTCAATGATTTTGACAAAAAAGTTTCTGATTATTATAATCTAAAAAAATTAGACCCTGCATATAAGGTTTATTTTGGACTTAATGATTCAATTGAAATTAAAGGAAACCTCGATGCAATCTGCGAAACTTTTGATGAATATGAAAAAGGTGCATCAGAAAGTTTAAGAAAATTTATGCACGAAGCAAATGAAAATTATTCAATAGCAATGGATAAAATTGTTTATAAACCTGGGATCTCAATTTTTGAATTAATTACATTTAAAACAATAAAAAGAGTTAGATATTTTTTGACAAATATTAAATCTGAAGTTGCAAAATATTTTAAAAACAAAAAACTCCGCCAGCTTCTTGAATTTCCAGTATTATTTTTAGGAGCAAAGCCAGAAAATACCCCAGCATTCTATAACATTATGAATTATGCTGACTTTGGTCTTGGGACATGGTTTCCAGAAACAGGAGGGATGTATAAAGTTATTGAATCTATGATAGAGCTTGCTGTTGAAAAGAAAGTAAAATTTAAATTAAATCAAAATGTTGATAAGATAATAGTAAATGGGAATAGGATAAAGGGTGTTGAAAGTAATGGTAATTTTTTCTCATTTGATATCATTATTAGTGGTGCTGATTATAATCATACCGAGACACTCTTACCCGAAGGGCTTAGAAGTTATTCAAAGGATTTCTGGAATAAGAAAGTTTTTGCACCATCTTCACTAATATTCTATTTAGGCCTAAATAAAAAAGTAAAAAACTTAAATCACCATAACCTGTTCTTTGATGTAGACTTCAACAAACATGCATCTGAAATATATGATAATCCTAAATGGCCTGAATCCCCATTATTTTATATTAATTTCCCATCAATTTCAGATAGTAACATGGCTCCAAAAGGTCATGAAAATTGTTTTATTTTAATACCTATTGCTCCTGGCTTAGAAGACAATGATCAGATTAGGAAGAAGTATCTTGAAATGGTGTTGGAAAGGATTGAAAAAATTAGTGGAGAGAAAATTATTGATCATATCGATTACAGCAAATCTTATTGCGTAAGAGATTTTATAAATGACTATAACTCCTATAAAGGAAACGCATATGGTTTAGCTAACACTCTGTTCCAAACTTCAATTTTTAAACCAAAACTTAAAAGTAAAAAAGTAAAGGGTCTTTATTTTACTGGCCAACTCACTGTCCCAGGGCCTGGTGTACCTCCATCATTGATATCTGGAAAAATAGTTTCAAATATTGTTATGAAGGATTATCCGTATTAATAAATTCAGTTATTTCCAACATATCCATTATTATATCATTTAGGAGTTTGTGTATTTCGTTTTTAGATACTTCATAATGATCTCTGATTGATATAAAAGGAGAAGATATTTTTTTAACTGAATATATTCCTACTTCACCGAGATCAATATTTTTGTAGTTATCCGTTACAAGTAATTTATATACAAGTAATTGTAACAAATTTGAATATTTGTAATCTAGCTTAATTTTATCAATATTTTTTATATCCAGAATTTTTGAGTTTACTAATCCTGACTTATAATCGATAACCCTTAACTTACCATTAAATAAATCAATTCTATCAACAATACCTTTAATTTTAACTGTTCTGTTGTTTACAGTAATTTCGGATGTTAGTCTTTCTTCCAACGATAGTATCTTAATATTAGCTTTCTCACTTATAAGCTGCTCTTTCTCAAAGTCTAAAATATTATTAATGTAGTCCTTAACTATTTCTAAAAAAATTAAGTTTTTACCATTTGGTTTCTGAGAGTATAAGTCAACAAAAGATTCCTTTGTTTGTTGATCAATGTTTTCTCTCATTTTATTTATGTGCTTTATCTCAAGATTTGTATTTATGAATGGATTGTAGAGCTCTTCGATTACCTTATGAATTAGTGTTCCTTGATCCATGAAACTTAAATATTTTGAATTGTCTATATCTTCTATTCCTAAAATTTTTTGTTCGTAAAACAAATATGGATTCTTAATAAATAAGTTCAGTGTAGATGAAGAGATTCCAGAAGATAAAATATGGTTTATCTTTTGATCAATTATTTTGTCACGTTTAATTTCCTCCTTCACCTGGTTGTCAAAAATTATTTTTTGAGTTATTGATCTATTTGACAAAGAATATTTTTTTTCTATTAGTTCAATCTGTTTTATATATCTGCTTTTTTCAGCATTTATAAATGAAGACAAATCTGAATTATAAGTTAAATGAACTTCTTTTGAGTTTTCAATAAGACTGTAAAATATGCTAGAAATAATTTTTTCCTTATCATTTGATGATAAATTTTCAAACTCTTTTTTTTTGATATCAGATATGTACTCGTTATTTATTTCATTGAATGGGAACAAACCTTCATTCATATTACTAATTATGACATGATCATATTGTGAATTGTTATAATCCAGAATATGATAGTTTGATGACATGCTTAAATAATTTGAATCAAATAGATTTACTAAACTGACTAAATTTTGGTTACTGAAGAAAATATAAACTCTAGCTTTCTTATTCTTATTATAGATTGTTGATAGAGTATCTGAGATATATTTAGCTTGATTGATATAGCCTGAAGTTGATACAATTTTTATTTTACTCTTTATGTCCTGCTTGCCAATATCATAGACAGGTTTAATATCATATTTTAATTTACTACCGAACGAAAAATTATTTTTATATGACTTATAATCTAGAAACCCTTTGATTAAGAAAGATATACTGTTTGGATTTACTTGATTATCCTCAGCTAGAATATATAGTTCTTTTTCAGCCCTAGTGAATGCTACGTATAGAAGGTTAATAGAATCAATATAATTATTAAGTACAGAACTATCATATACATCTTTTATTTTATGAGCATTGTTGTTAAGGTCTTTTATTCTCTTAATTAGCATCCACTTTAAAGAATCAATTTCACTGTAGGGCTCATGAAGCCAAATGAAATCATTAAAAGTGTTATCATCTAATTTATCATTATAAATTGGTATAATTACAGCAGGATACTCAAGGCCTTTTGATTTATGAATTGTTGATATAGACACTGTCTTTTGATCTTCTTGAAGACTAAGGTTTATTTTATCTGAATTTTTATTCCAATAATTTATATACTCATCTACTGAATCATTTGATACTTCAAGAAATTCAAAGATGTTATCAATTAACTCCTTTAAAAAAATATTATCTAAATCAATATCAAATATTAAGCTGCAATATTTAACGGAGTCTAAGATATTAAGGTTTAGAAAATGTTTTAAATCAAATTTTTCATTTGAAATACTATTAAGAAAGTCAGCAATTTTTTTCTTCCCGAGGTTATCATGAAAACACTCATTTAATGTAAGATAATCTCCATCAAAATAATTTCTCTCATATAAAAAATCAATTACGTTCTTTCTCTCATTATAATTATTTCCTGAAATACTCAACTTAAATATTGAAATTATAAATTGGACAATTTCTGAATTTTTTATCTGCAAAATATCACTGGAAACTAAGTCAAAAACTGACGAATCAATATTCTGCATTAATTCTTTTGCATATTTATTTTTTCTAACTAAAATTATGATCTCAGAAGGAAGATATCCACGATTTAACAAATCCAATATTTGATTTTTAACCTTTTCGTATAAAGTATTTGAATTATATAAGTCAATTTCAACATAACCATCCTCACCTTTAATTGATTTTTGTTTGAAGTTTAAAAGACTAGAATTATAAATTTGTAAATCAAGAGTATTTGTTAAATAGGTGAAAAATTCTGAATTAAAGTCAACTATATTTTTAAAACTCCTATAGTTTGTATCCATATTTTCAATTTCAGGATTAATATGAAATGGGTTAGTTTCTCCAAGAATAAGATTTACAAACTGATTAATTCGACTACCTCTCCACCTATAAATTGATTGTTTTGGATCTCCGACAATTAGTAAAGAACCTTTTGTTCCATCATGAGATTCACTTTGAATTGAGTTAGAAATTAGAGGAATTAAGTTTTCCCACTGCAGCTCTGAAGTATCCTGAAATTCATCAATAAAAAAATCAGAAAACCTTGACCCTAATTTCTCATAAATTACTGGCGCATCATTTGACTTGACGAGTAAGTTAAGCTCGGAATTAAACTTTGTAATTAACTTAGTATTATTATCACTTTGAATTTTATCAATCTTTTTTGTTAGTATATTTATAAGTGATAGTGAAGGGAGATGAGAGAGGAAAGAGTTTAGAATAAAAATGTCTAATATTCCACTGATTATTCCATTATAGTTATCAAGAAGTGACGGTCTTATTTTATCAATTAAATCACATTTGATGTTACTTAAAGATTTATTGTACAGACTTGTCCCTCCATTGAGTGATTTATATATAGACTCATTTATATAGAGTTTGTTGTCATTGACTATAAGACTAAGATAATTTGGCAAATAGCTACCTCTAAAATCATCAAAATCAAGATTATTATTTGATATTAATTCTAAGGTTTTTTCTGCTAGATTTCTTAAATATTTTTTTTTCTCTTCTTTGAGATTATTAATCTTTAATTTTATTTTAGAAAAAAATTCTTGATTCTTTTGACTAAAATATTCAGCCTGATCTTTGTTTGAATCTTTATCAATAAAAAAAAAGAATTCCCTTAAATCATATGTAATATCCCAACTTTTATTTATAGTTGTTTTGAATCTAGCAAATTCAATTAATTGATTTTTTAACTCCTCATCCTTGTTTATATCAAGGAAAAGTTCGTCAATTGCCTGTTCAACATACAACATGCTATCCAACTCAATCAAGTAATCTTTGTCAATATTTGATTCTGTTTTAAATGACTTAAGGATATTATTTGTAAAACTATCAATAGTCATTACGTTGAAACTTGAATAATTGTAAAGAATATTTTCAAGAATTTTACGAGATCTATCTTTAATCTTTGTATTACTAAGATTTGTTTTATTTGAAACTATATTAATAATTTCATTCTCATTTTCATTTGCTAGAATATTTAAATAAGATAAGATCCTGTCTTTCATTTCAGCAGATGCCTTATTAGTAAATGTTAAAGCAAGCATAGACTTGTAACGATCATCTTTGTTAGACCTTATTAATTGGGTTATAAACTCAATCGCTAAAAAGAATGTTTTACCTGAACCTGCAGACGAGTTAATTATTTTAAAAGAATAGCTCATTAATGATTGTTGATACTTAACAAAATAATCCTAATTTTGTAAAAAAAAAATTATGGCATTTGAATTACCTAAATTAAATTATGCTTTTGATGCTTTAGAACCAAACATAGATGCAAAAACTATGGAGATCCACTATGGAAAACACCATAACGGATATACAAATAATCTTAATAATATTATTTCTGGGACTGAAGATGAAAATAAGAGTATCGAAGAAATTCTTAAATCTTTGGATCTTAAAAATAGTGGATTAAGAAATAATGGTGGAGGTTATTATAATCACAATCTATTCTGGGAGATAATGGGTCCAGATGCAGGTGGAGATCCCTCAGGAGAGATAAGTGAGTCTATTGTCTCAAATTTTGGATCATTTGAAAACTTTAAAAATGAATTCAGTAAAGCGGCAGCAACAAGATTTGGATCGGGATGGGCATGGTTATGTGCACATAATAATGGAAAACTAGAGATATGTTCTACTGCAAATCAAGATAATCCTATTATGCCAAATGGGTGTGGTGGTAATCCTATTTTATGTCTTGATGTTTGGGAACATGCTTATTACTTAAATTATCAAAACAGAAGGCCTGATTATATAAATGCATTTTTCAATGTAATTAATTGGGAGGAAGTAAATAAAAAATTTTTAAGTGCATAAAAAAAGGGGAAGAATCCCCTTTTTTGCCCCAAATCTTACCATGAACTTAACCTACTTATGTTCAGGTGTAACCAATTTAGGTATTTTTTTGAAATAAATAAAACTTATTTTGGAATTATTTATTGTTATAACTTAATATGCTCTTGCCGATTTACCTTCTACAAAGTTAATAAAGGCTTGATTCACAACTTTATTTCCACCAGGTGTTGGATAGTCTCCTGTAAAATACCAATCACCTTTATGATTTTTACAAGCTTTATGAAGATTTTCAACCTTTTGAAAAATAATGTCTAATTGAATTTTTGAGTCAGATTCCATTAACATCTGTGACATCTTAGATGATATTTGTTCAGGAGAAAAGTCTTTATAAATATTTTTAACATGATTATTTTTAAAATCTAACTTTTCCTTTGAATCAAGACACTTAGCATAAGTATCTTCAATAATTTTGTCTGCTGTTCCTCTATCTTTATGAAGTTCAATAGCAGCTCTAAATGCAATGAAGTCCTCAATTTTTGCCATATCAATTCCATAACAATCTGGATACCTTATTTGTGGAGCACTTGACACAATAACTATCTTTTTAGGATTTAACCTTACTAGCATCTTAAGAATACTCTCTCTAAGAGTTGTACCTCTAACAATACTATCATCTATAATTACAAGATTATCTGAACTTTTAATTACACCGTATGTTATATCATAAACATGAGCAACTAAATCTTCTCTTCCTTTATCTGCGGCAATAAAAGTTCTAAGCTTTGCATCTTTTATTGCAATTTTTTCAACTCTAGGGTTATTTTTATTTGCTTTTTCCAATAGACCATAAAACGACGTTTCAGCTGTGTTAGGTATAAATGAAAAAACTGTATTCTTATAATCTTTTTTAATTGACTTTTCAACCTGTGGTATGAGTAAACCTCCTAGTAACTTTCGTTCTTTATATATCTCAGCATCTGAACCTCTTGAAAAATATATTCTTTCAAACGAACAAGATTTTTTAATTTTTGGTTTTAAAATCTCGTTTAATGATGTTATGCCGCTCTTTTTAATTATAAGCGCGTTACCCCTAGGAATCTCTTGGATTTGAGAATATGTAACGTCAAATACTGTTTGAATTGCAGGTCTTTCAGATGCTACAGCAACTACTTCATCATTTTCAAAATAATACGCGGGTCTTATTCCATGAGGATCTCTAATTACAAAAGAGTCTCCATGACCAATCATACCAGCAATAACATAACCACCATCCCATTTTTTTGAGGATTTTTTTAAAATTTTTTCAATATTTAATTCCTTTTCAATAAGTGGAGGCATCTTAGATTTTAATACACCTTTTTTCTTTAATTTATTATACCCAGCTATAACCTCAGAATCTAAAAAATGTCCTATTTTCTCCATTATTGTAATTGTATCTGACTGCTCTCTTGGATGTTGACCTAACTTGACTAGACTCTGAAACAATTCATCTGTATTTGTCATATTAAAGTTACCTGCAAGGATTAAGTTTCTATTCATCCAATTATTTTGTCTCATCATAGGTTGAACATATTCAATAGAATTCTTTCCATATGTTCCATATCTTACGTGCCCTAACATAACTTGCCCCAAAAAAGGGGTTTGTTGATAAAATGAGTCTGAATCTTTTAAGATTTTTTCTGACTTAATAAATGAATTAACTTTTTTATTAATCTTTTTGAATATTGAGTGAATCGCTTGTTGCTCAAATGACCTTACTCTATAAAAATATTTTTGTCCAGGTTTCAAATCAAATTTTATACTTGCATATCCTGCACCATCTTGACCCCGATTTTTTTGCTTTTCCATCATCAAGAACATCTTATCTACACCATACATGTAAGAGCCATATTTTTGTGTGTAAAAATCAAGTGGTTTCTTCAAGTGGATTAGTGAAATTCCACACTCATGTTTTAGTTGGTCACTCACTTAATGTAATTTATTGATTCTGGTTTTGATGTCATTTAATGACAAATTTAATAAGTTTTTTGTTCCTATATTTTCAACATTGTAAGATGCTATTGAAGTGCCATATGCAATTGCAGATTTAATAGTCTCAAATGAAATTTCATTTGATTGAGTAAGATAGCCTGCAACTCCTCCTATAAAACAATCTCCTGCACCAGTTGGGTCAACTACCTTATCAACCTTAAATGCATTAGACTTAAATTTTTTTTCAAAATTAAAAAGTTCGGCACCATCTGCTGCTTTTTTTATAATTACAAACTTAGGACCCATACTATGTAGAGCCAATGCTGCTTTTTCAAGATCTCTTTCTCCTGTAATCATTTCTGATTCTTCGTCATTTATAGAAATTAAATCTGAGTTATATATTACTTCCTTTAGTGTGTCCCAAAAATTCTCAATCCAGAAATTCATTGTGTCAAGAATAATAAGTTCGGGCTTTTTCTTTATTTGTTTTATAGCGTTTAGTTGGATTTCAGGATGAAGATTACCTAACAAAAGAATATTAGGAGTTGAATTTTCTTTAGATATAACTGGGTTAAAATTAGCCATCACATTTAATTCAGTTTTTGTTGTTATCCTATCTTTAAAATTATTTTTGTAAATACAGCTCCAATAAAAAGTTTTATCATCTCCTATAATTTCTATTCCAGATATATCTACTCCACATGATTTGAGTAATTCTAGGTGTTCATTTTCAAAATCATTACCCACAACTGAAATTATTGAAGAGTTACATTTAAAGAATTTTACTGACAAACATATGAATGAACCTGCTCCACCTAATGTTCGATCAACTTTTTGTTCGCTTGTTTCAATTCCGTCATATGCTAATGAAGCAACTATTAATAATGATTTATTTGACATTTAATAAATTTTAGTTTTTATATCCTGAATCTTCAATTAAGTTTAAACCTTTTGCAGCATTATTTGCTAATAAGTCACATCTTTCATTATAAAAGTCATTGTTATGTCCTTTAACCCAATGAAATTTAATTTTATGTTCACCATAGATACTTAAAAAACGTATCCATAAGTCAGGGTTTTTTTTATTCTTAAAATTCTTTGTAACCCAATCAAATACCCAACCTTTTTCAACTGCATCGGAAACATATTTTGAGTCTGTAAATATAGTAACATTGGAATTTTTAATCTTTATTTTTTCAAGAGCTACTATTACTGCTAAAAGTTCCATTCTGTTGTTGGTGGTTAGTTTAAACCCCTGACTAAATTCTTTTTTATAATCTTCTCCCTCAACTAACATAACAATTCCATATCCTCCAGGGCCTGGGTTTCCAATTGATGAACCATCTGTATATATTATAATTGGTTTATTCATTTAAATTAATAGTGATTCTATAATCTTTGGAAAATATTCATACTCTAACTTATGAATTTTTTGCTCAAGTTTTTCCGGTGTATCGTTTTTATCAACATTTATTTTTTTTTGAAAGATGATTTCTCCAGAGTCATATTCTTCTGAAATATAATGGATGGTAATTCCAGTTTCAGTTTCTTTATTTTCAATCACTTTTCTATGAATATTTAATCCATACATTCCTTTACCACCATATTTTGGTAGTAAAGATGGATGAATATTAATAATCCTATTTTTAAAAATTTTTATGTAAAGAGATGGAATCTTTTTTAAGAAACCTGCAAGTATAATCAGATTAGGATTAATCTCCTTTAGTTTATCAAAAACCTTATCATTAATATCTATCTCTTGAAATAAAAAATATTGAACTTTACTATTATTTAGGTAATTTGGTAGGTCAGAGTATTTATTGTTTGAAAAAACATGTGAAACCTCAAATTTATTTTTACTACTAAAATATTTTATAATATTTTTTGCATTCGAACCCCTACCAGATATAAAAATTACAATTTTTTTATTCATAAATAATTTGAGCGGTTCATAACTTTTATGAAAAACTTTTTTATTTAACAAATAAAGGTATAATTTAGAATTTTACACGAGTTTTGATTAAAGTTTTTTAATTTTGTCAACTGAACTCATAAATAAATATGTTATGTCAGATATTTCTTCAAGAGTAAAAGCAATAATAGTAGATAAATTAGGTGTCGATGAGAATGAAGTTGTTCCTGAGGCAAGTTTTACAAATGACCTTGGTGCAGATTCTCTAGATACTGTAGAATTAATAATGGAATTTGAGAAAGAATTCGATATTCAAATACCTGATGACCAAGCAGAAAATATTGTCTCTGTTGGTCAAGCTATTGAGTTTATAGAAAAATCAAAATAAATTTTAATTGATGACATCAAGAAGAGTTGTAGTAACTGGAATGGGAGCTTTAACTCCAATTGGTAACGACCTAAACTCATATTGGAATGGTCTTATAAGTGGTACAAGTGGATGTGCTAACATTACTCATTTTGATCCTTCAAAATTTAAGACAAAGTTTGCCTGTGAACTGAAGGGATTTGATCCAGGAGACCATTTTGACAGAAAAGATCATAGGAGATATGATCGTTTTTCCCAATATGGGATTGTTGCTGCTAAAGAGGCAATTAATGACTCTGGATTGATTGAGAGCAGTCCAAATTATGATAGGATTGGAGTAATTTGGGGTGCTGGAATTGGGGGTTTAGAAACATTTCAAAATGAAGTTCTAAATTATGCAGATGGAGATGGAACTCCAAGATTTAATCCATTCTTCATCCCAAAAATGATTCCAGATATTGCACCAGGACTTATTGCCATGAAATATGGATTCCAAGGTCCAAATTATGCAACTGTCTCGGCATGTGCGTCCTCCTCAAATGCTCTAATTGACGCATTAAACTATATCCGAATTGGTCATGCAGATGTTTTTATTGCAGGTGGTTCAGAAGCACCAGTAACAATTGCTGGTGTTGCCGGGTTCAACGCTATGCATGCACTATCAACTAGGAACGATGATCCATCAAGTGCATCTAGACCATTTGACAGAGATAGAGATGGCTTTGTTTTAGGTGAGGGAGCAGGAGCATTGATTTTAGAAGAGTATGAGCATGCAATTAATAGGGGAGCAAAAATATACGCTGAACTTGTTGGGGGTGGATTATCCTGTGATGCTTATCACATGACAGCACCACATCCAGATGGTAGAGGTGCAATTAAAGTTATGAAAAATTGTTTGGACGATGCTGGTCTTAAACATACTGATATAGATCTTATTAATATGCACGGTACATCAACCCCACTTGGTGATGTTGCAGAGTCAAAAGCAGTTAAAAATGTTTTTCAAGAGCATTCGTATAATTTAAATATTAATTCTACAAAATCAATGACTGGACATTTGTTAGGTGCTGCTGGAGCAGTTGAAGCAATTTCATGTGTATTAGCAATGAAACATAGCATTATACCTCCAACAATAAACCATTTTAATGATGATGATGAAATTGACTCTGAATTGAACTTTACTTTTTTGTCTCCTCAAAAGAGAGATGTGAATATTGCAATGTCAAATACATTTGGGTTTGGAGGTCATAACGCTTGTGTTATTTTTAAGAAGATAGAGAATTAATAATTGATTGAATTATCAAAAAAGTATTAAAACTTGAAACAACATTAGAAGACAGATATAGACTAATTGCAGTACACTCAAATTTAAAGATTTATTCACTTGCCTTCCAAATAAATAAGTACTGCTATACAGGCTTTACAAGGGCCAAAAATGATATAATATTAGAAAATGAATATCGGTTACCTTATTTTCAATGGAAAGTTGATGAAAAGGGAATTGATTTTGAACTTTTTGCCAATAGACATACTATCAAAGATAAAAGCATTAAAGTTAAGGATTCCCTTTTTAGCTTCACAAATTCAAAAGAGCTATCTTTGATAGAATCTCATAAAGAAGTTGACTTTTTTATTAAGCAAAACTGTTATTTTTCAACATCTAAATTGATTCAGAAAATGTCGAAAATCCCACATATATCATTCTTATATAAATTAAAGAGTGAGGAAAAAATTGAAAATCTTAATTTTGAAATATGAAAAGGCTAAAAAAAACAAAAATAATTGCTACTCTAGGCCCGTCAACATCAACATTTGAAAGTATTGAGAACTTAATTAAAGAAGGGGTTGACGTATTAAGAATTAATTTTTCACATTCTACTCACAAAGAAGCAGAATTTTTAATTAAATCCATAAGGGAAATAAATCATTCCATGTCAACCAATATTGCAATTCTTGCTGACTTACAAGGACCAAAACTTAGAATAGGAGAAGTTGATAAAAATACCCAGCTAAGTGATGGTGATAAAGTATTAATCAAAACTGACAAATGTTTTAAAGGAAATGAAAAAAAATTGTATCTGAATTATCAGAACTTAGGAGAGGATATTAAAAAAAATGAGAAAATATTGATTGATGATGGTAAAATTATCCTCAAGGTTTTAAATATAAATAATAAAAATGAAGTCTTAACAGAAGTTATACAAGGCGGAGAGCTATCATCAAATAAAGGTTTTAATTTACCTAACACGTCTTTATCTCAACCTGCATTAACTGATAAAGATATTGATGATGCAATTTTTTCAGCAAAACACAACGTTGATTGGATTGCTCTTTCATTTGTTAGGAAAGGGTCTGATATAAAATCACTTGTTAAATTATTGGAAAAAAACACTGATCACAGAATACCAGTAATTGCAAAAATTGAAAAACCTGATGGAGTTAAAAATATTGATGAAATAATGAAATATGCAAGTGGAATTATGGTTGCCAGAGGTGATCTTGGAGTTGAAATTAATGCTGCAGAAGTTCCACTCATTCAAAAAAAATTAGTTAATAAAGCAAAAAAAGCAAGAATACCTGTAATTATTGCTACTCAAATGATGGAAAGTATGATGAAGAGTCTAAATCCGAACCGAGCTGAAGTAAATGATGTAGCTAATTCAATAATGGATGGAGCAGATGCAGTAATGCTTTCTGGAGAGACATCAATGGGGGATCACCCCATCGAGGTTATCAGAACAATTTCTAGGATTATTGGTAGAGTAGAAAATTCTGAGTTAATTTCCTTGAAACACAAGCATCCAAGTGATTATGAGTCAGATAGATTTATTACAAAATCAGTGTGTTACTATGCTGCAAAAATAGCAAATGATACTAGGGCAAAAGCTATAAGCACCCTAACAAACAGTGGCTACACTGCATATCAAATATCTTCGTGGAGACCTAAAACTCATGTTTTAGTTTTTACCTCAAATAAAAGAATACTAACCCAGTTAAATTTATTATGGGGTGTAAAAGCCTTCTATTATAATGGTACAGAAAGCACCGACAAAACTATTGAAGAAATAAATAAATTAGCAGTCGATAATAATCTCTTACAAAAAGATGATAAAGTTGTAAACCTAACATCAATGCCTATTGAGAGGAAAGGTATGGTTAATACCGTCCGCGTATCAAAAATATAAAGATGAATACTTTAAATGAATTATTCAAAAAATATGATATTAGTGAAGTAACTAATGGATGTTCTACTGGGAATAAATGGTTTGGTTCTGGGAAATTGACTAATAGTAATTCTCCTGTTGACGGTAAATTAATTCGAAAAGTTTCCTTTGGATCAAAAAGCGACTTTGAACATATTGTCAGAGTATCAAATATAGCATTTAATGATTTTAGGAAGATTCCTGCTCCAAAAAGAGGAGAATTAGTTCGACAATTTGGCAATAAGTTAAGGGAAGAGAAAGAATTACTTGGAACTTTGGTATCATATGAAATGGGTAAGTCATATCAAGAAGGACTTGGGGAAGTTCAAGAGATGATTGATATTTGTGATTTTGCAGTTGGACTTTCAAGGCAACTACACGGTCTTACCATGCATTCTGAAAGGCCAACTCATAGAATGTATGAACAATATCATCCTCTTGGAATTATCGGGATTATTTCTGCATTTAATTTTCCTGTAGCAGTTTGGAGTTGGAATGTTGCATTAGCATGGGTGTGTGGCAATGTAACTATATGGAAGCCCAGTGAAAAAACTCCTTTATGTAGTATAATTTGTCAGAAATTAATTGCGGAAGTTTTCAAAGAAAATAATATTCCTGAGGGAGTTTCTTGTTTAATTAATGGTGATTATAGAATTGGTGAATTATTATCTGAGTCTAAGAATATTCCTCTTCTATCTGCAACTGGCTCAACTAAAATGGGAAGAATTGTTGCCGAAAAAGTCGGAGCTAGATTAGGCAAGACTTTACTTGAACTTGGTGGTAATAATGCAATTATAGTTACTCCTGACGCAGATTTAAAGATGACAATAATGGGGACAGTTTTTGGTGCAGTTGGAACCTGTGGACAGAGATGTACATCAACAAGAAGACTTATTGTTCATGAAAAAGTCTATGAAAAAGTTAAAAATTCCCTAGTAAAAGCCTATAATCAAATTAAAATTGGTAATCCATTAGATCCAGACATGCATGTTGGACCTCTTATTGACCTAAATGCGGTAAAATCTTATAAAAATGCTCTATCACAGATTGAAGAGGAAGGAGGAGATTGGTTAGTTAAAGGAGGTGTGTTATCCGGTGATCAATATGTAAGTGGGTGTTATGTGAAACCTTCTATTGCTATGGTTGATCATTCTCTAAAAATTGTACATACAGAAACATTTGCTCCTATATTATACCTAATTAAATATTCTGGAGATATTGAGAATGCAATTAAAATTCAAAATGAAGTTGACCAGGGGCTATCTTCTGCCATTATGACTAACAATTTAAAAGATGCCGAAGTGTTTTTATCTAATTGGGGAAGTGATTGTGGTATTGCGAATGTTAATATTGGAACATCTGGCGCAGAAATTGGAGGTGCATTTGGTGGTGAAAAAGATACTGGTGGTGGAAGAGAAAGTGGCTCTGATGCTTGGAAAGTTTATATGAG
>Ga0160422_10000795_pt1 | contig 19442 bp, 17 predicted proteins | sample Fk160mmetaG_FD_108192 | JGI IMG/M metagenome (GOLD analysis project Ga0160422, IMG submission 108192) | Marine microbial communities from the Central Pacific Ocean - Fk160115 60m metaG | ecosystem: Environmental > Aquatic > Marine > Oceanic > Photic zone | place: The Central Pacific Ocean... | reverse complement strand
AATTTTTCCGAAAACCAATCGGGTCTGTCTAAAAGTATAAGCTCTTTGCTGTTTTTGTCAACCGTATAGGTAATACCATCGCCCTGCCATGAGGACAAGTCAATGTGATTAATAGTAATTTTAGAGTCCAATATAGAATTTGCTTTGCAGAAACAAACAGCGGCCATAATTTGATCGTATGGCGGTTTTGGTAATTCTATAAACCTGTTAGATGCACTTGTCTGTAATATGGAATACAAAGGCTCATCTCGCCACGTGGTAATAGTGTTAGCAAAAACTTGTTCGAATAAACTTTTAAGCCTATCAAAATATTGAGTTTGCTCTTTTAGGCTGGCCGTATGAGGAGTTAAAGAAACCTTAATATTATATTCGTTAGAAAATAATTCTCCGTCTACTATTATAATCGATTTGAATTTTGTCTTCCAGGTAAACGTGTTTGACATCCAATTATTTACTAGTCTATGTTGACCAAGTCACCAAGGTCTGGCTCACCTCTTAATTTTTTATTGTTTTTGTGCCATTCCTCTATGCGCCTTTCTCTAATTGCCATCCTATAGGTGTTCAATGCATTTGTTAATTGTGCCAACATGTCAGGATTTCGTCCAAACCTTCTTGCAGTGTTTACTTTTTTCGAAAGATCTTTGATCCTTTTAGAAATTTCCTCATCAGAAAGATTTCCTATTTCTTCTTGTAATGGATGGAAGTACATTATACTCCTTTTTTATTATACGTACTGTTTACCAAGTTGATGCATCAAAACTGTTGTGCCGCCATCCGGAGTCATGAATTCATATAGCACTCTACCCAGTCCTGGTGATATTGCATCTGATGTACCGTCACTTCCATGTACGTTATCTGCCTTGATTGTGGCACTAGGAAAAGTTAATGTTGACGCACTAGGTTGTACAGTAAGGTCAAGAATTATTCTGCCTAAAGCACCAGATGGTGGAAAATTTAAAAAACTGAATGTCGTCGACGCAGTGATAGTAGCTGTCTGATAGTGTCCATTTTCATGGTTCAATGTAATTGCACCCCCGGAGACCGTGCCATGTGCAAAGACGGTTTGCGAAGTGTCCTTAAATTTTGCTCTGGTTACCTCGTTGTCTGTAAAATTACTTGCCGCATTTAGGTTTGCCTTGTTTGTTTGCAGGTCAACTATTTCAGTAACAGCTTCTGTAAAATTATTTTTGATTGCTGTAAAGTTATCCCTGAATCCTTGAGAGCTGTTGTCTTGCCCCGCTTTTGGATATGTTCCATCCACATTTCCTGGTACTATATTACTTGCCATTTGCTGTTATTCCTTTATCCCTAAATTTAAGATATTTATCGTTAGCTCTTTCGACTTTAATTATTGTGCCTGCAGATGGTACTTCTTTGGTAAAAGTAATTGTTGTTTTCTTTGTTGTGGTATTATGAGTAAGTGTTATTCCAAATTCATGATCTGCTGATCGAATTGTTCCATCTGCTGTAAGATAAGTTGGCTTGATATTATTATCTGCGGTGACGCCTTGCCCAACAAACACAGTTGCATTTCCTTCTTTTACTAAAATATCTTCTTCGTGTATTAATTCATCAACTTCAAATGAGGCAGTCGAACCGTCACCACTGAAAGTTGGCGTTGCCACTTTGCTTTTAGATACAATATATCTATCTATAATAAAAGAGATATTTTTAAATTCATAATTACCATCTGCAATCCTTTTCTTAACAAGTCCAGACTGTCCTGGTTTGCAATAACAAATCGGCACAGCCATCACATAACCCAAAGGTGCGAGATCTCCACTTTGTGTTGTTTTCATCCAAAGTGGCAAATAATCATACTCTTTGTGTCCGAGACTCTTCATTCTCGATCTCATATTTTGTACTGCATTAGGAAACACTGTTTCGACAAAGCCTAGATCAGCACTCAATTGATTTGCAAATCTTACTTTTGAGCCTGACACGCTAAATGAAAGTCCTCCATCTGTTGTGACTTCGTAGTTTACATAGTCAGCTGTGGCATCTGCACTAGAGGCTCTCGGGCCTAGCACTGGTTTTCCTACTGCATCACGTAGTGTGATTGAACTGGAAACTGCTTCACCATTTTTGTTTTCTAGTCTATCTTTTATTTCAAGATACACCACTTCATATTTTATTGTGCTACCTTCTTTGGCAACGGCAGTTTTTAGATCACCAAAATAAAGTGTTTTTGGAGAATGATTCTGTTCCATTTGATTTTGGAAAGTAGTCAGTGTCTGAGCTTCAAGTCCTGCCAACATCAACATTTTAGGCTTGTTTTTCATCCCAAAGTTTGGATCCTCTGGCCTGAATATGTATTCTGGTGAATTAATGTTTGGGTCCTGTGCAATGTTATAGAATATATTTTGATCAATTAGTGAGGTTGCTTGGCCTTCCATGTTCCCATATTCAACAGAAGTATGTGGAATAGAAATGTTGACCGTAAATTCTTTCGTAGTTGCTGATATCTGATATTGATCACTTACTGTGACTTCGAAAGTGAAAGACGTGGTAGAATCAGTAAAATCACTTGCATCAATTGTTCCGATCAAATGTCCAGCAGGAGACAGTGTTATTCCTGTTGGCAATGATCCAGACTCTAATGTATAAGAAAGCACTCTATCCGAAGCTTCAGCTGTTGCTTCAATGGAAAGAATGCTTGGGATATCTGCTGTCAAAGTTCCTACTGTGCTTGGTGTGGTAAAGCTGATTCCAATATCAACCTCGCCTACAACTTTCATAGTGAACTGTCTCTCTGAGAAAGTGTTCAAGCCTGTGGCTACTACCCTGTTTGCCCTCACTGTGAATGTGTAGTCTATTTCAACTGCTGACTGCCTTGCAAGGCTTCCATAAATTTCTCCTGAATTGATGTCAATCTGCAATCCTGGAGGCAAAGATCCTTTTGTTATGCTATATTCTAAATCTGCCTGCAATGGATCGAAGTCCGATACGTCTATTCTTATCAGCACTTTGTTATCATGTCTGAATGTACCAAGATCCGATTCAGTCGTGAACACAGGTGGTCTTCCTGTATGTAGATCCATGGTTACAGCATTAGATCCAATCAGTGTTTGGTCGATGGTGACATTAGAGTTTGACACCACCCAGTAGTCTGCTGAGTACACGAAAATGTTGAAGTTTCTATCGGTGCTTGAAACACCATCAGTAACTCTTACTATAAAATCATAGTTTACGGATTTAGATTTGGAAACAACTGTTCTGTCATAGATATTCCGTGGAGCAGTAGGTGATCCACCATCACTTGGGGTTAGAGCTGAAAAGTCCGGGAAAGGATCAAAGTCATATCCACCCTGTGGACCATAGGCTTCGTCTATAGCAAGTTCAACTATGCCTGAAATTTTTCCTTGCTGTGTCATTGTAACCCCTGGCGGCAACGATCCTTGCACCACTTCATACACTAGATTTTGTCCTGCCGCAGTGTCTGTGTCAGTTGCAACGATGTCGAATTCTATAAACGAACCATCTAACACGGTAACATTTCCTGTTACATCTGCTGTTGTCAATGTGCTGTCACATGTTGATGAGCTATCTGTTGTGTAAACTGTCGATAGCGGCTTGTTAAGTTGCCCTGCCACTGTTGTGAAAGTGGGCTCATCTGCACCTTTCACATCTATTGTAAATGTTCTGTCTGTTATTGCGGATCCGGCCGTGGCTCGCACGACGAAGGTGTAAAGAGTTCTTTTGGCAACCTCAGCCGGAGTTCCTGTTAGTAAGCCTGTGGAAGTTAATGATATTCCTGAAGGTAGGCTTCCTGCAATTAACGAGTATTCAATGGTCGTGGAATCGCCAAGGTCATTCGCTTCTAATTGTAGCGAGAATGACGCTTGTTCTTCTATAGATGCCAGTTTACCTGCTGTGGTACTCCACACTGGTGTTGCCATTAAAATACTCCTTACAATGGTATTTATTGGTTATTGCTTATGATTGTGTTGGGTGCGTACCCAATGTTCTATGTGCTGTTTCAGATTTTCACGCTCTGTTTTGTCTTGTGTATGTCGTAAGTCATTCTCCAAGCGTTTTATCTCCGAGTGTGATGATCTTACCTTACGTGTTTTATTCCAGTGTCTCTTCATTCTTATGTTGTGAAAGACTATGTATTATGTTGCTTATACAGTTTCTATGTACTTGTTTCCTGTGAACTTTTCTAGATCACGAATCATTGCTTCCATGTTGATTCTTACAGTTTTACCTGTACTGCTATTTCGTGAGTAGTATTCCCATTCACCGTTATCGTTGTGCGGTGAAATTTTTGTTTCATTGTCTGCCCCATCGAGAACAAAAACCTCTCCAGTGCCACTATCGTCCTTGACATATATAAATCCATGATCAGCAACCGCAGTAGGTTTCGACACCTCAGCCATTTTGATCGCCGCGTTAAAATCAAATACACCAGTTCCTTGTGTGTTAAACACCAGATCGCCGTTTGAAGTATCAGATTCTATTACATCTGCTCTTGCTGTTGTCGCCTCCATCAATGTAAAGTTGGCTTCCCCTGCTACAAAATTAACATTGGTACCTGTTACCGTCACGTTTTGTCCATCTGCTGGTGTCAGTGTAATAGCACCAGATGTCGCAGATAATACATTTCCGTCTAATCTTAAGTTATCCACATTAAGTTGTCCTGTGGTAGTTTGTGTACCAGTTGCTGTAATTGGCCCTGTCAATACAATGGCACCTGTACCAGCTGGATCTATTGTAATGTCACCATTTGATGCAGAAACTATTGTGTCGGCATTGATCGAACCTTGTACAGTTAAGTCAGCTAGTATAACCGGAGTGGCTGTAAATGTCGCAACACCTGTGACTCCTAGCGTTCCGCCCACAGTTGCGTTACCTGACACACTTGCTGTGCCGTCTACAACTAAACCTTCATTAATATTAATTGTGGATGAATCAGCCGCAGTCAAAGTGGTTCCAAAGAAAGATACTCCTTCAACGTCGACCTTACCGGATCCGTTGGCACTTATTTCAAGATCAGAGTCTGATGCATTTGAACTAATTGTGTTATCTTTTATTGTTACTCCCTCTATGTCAGCCTGTCCAGTCACTGTGTGGGTACCAACAGTGGTCAATGCCGCTGTTGTAAGTGTGCCTGAAAAATTACCTGTTCCGTCAACTACTAATCCTTCGTTGATGTTAATTGTGCTTGAATCTGCAGATGAAATTGTTGTGCCCTTGATTGTTATGCTAGATCCAATTATTGTGCTACCTGTTCCACCTGGAGTGATATTGATATCTGCGTTTGAAGATGACGTTATGTTGCTGTCTTGAATGGTTAAGTTATCTATGTTTGTAGTTGTTAAAGTAGTAGCACCACTGACTCCTAATGTGCTGGATAAAGTTGCCGCTCCTGTTACTGCTATGGTGCTAGATAAGGTCGCCGCACCAGAAACACTTGCAGTGCCATCAACCACTAGTCCTTCGTTTATATTAATAGTGCTTGAGTCATCAGAGCTGATTGTTGTTCCAGCTATCCTTATCGCTGACGCAACCACTCCGCCTGTGCCATTTGGTAAAAGAACAATATCTTCGTTTGATCTCGCTGATGTGATTCTTCTACCATTGACATCTAGATCTCCACCTAACTGTGGAGTAGAATCTTCTATGAGATCATTGGCTTCAGATGTAGAGCCGTATAATTCTGTAAAGTTGTCGTTAATTTTATCAAATGCAGTTCGTAACGGATCACCTGTTCCGTCGTTAGCACTTGATCCTATATTAATTGTTTGTTGTGCCATATTTTAGTCCTCTTTTGTGTGTTTATTTAGTTGTAATTCTAAGAACCTAACGTAATTTAAATGTCGAAAGTTATTCTTTGGAACTTGAATACGGTGCTGTTATTTGAAATGTTTGTTACCAACACCCTCACGTCGTTACCATTGATGTCAGCGGAAAGTGTGCAAAGATCATCTGTGTAACTCGTTGTTCTACCGAACACAGATATAAAAGCGTTTGTGCCATCATGGGTCACACTTGCTTCTAAAACTTCGAATCTACTGTTTGTTGAGTCGGTGATTGAAATAAAGTATTTGGCACTTCTGGATACGGTCTTATCAAACGTGTTCAGAACAGTTGTGGCCGAACTTGCAACGGTAGTTGTTGCATCAACAAGATCTGAATTATTAAGTGTAGCACCCGCAGTGGCGAATGAAAGCGTTCCTGCTCCGTCTGTTTTAAGAAATTGGTTGGTGCTTCCGTCTGTTGTAGGAAAAGTAAAACCACTTATAGTAACGCCACCTGTTCCATTTCCTGACAATTCGAGGTTTGCATTAGAAGAATTAGTTTTTAATGTGTTGTCATCGATGGTGATACCTTCAAGTGTTAATGATTGATTAACTGTCAATGTTGTAAACGTTCCTGCGGCCGCAGTAGTTCCTCCTATTACAGTGTTGTCAATAGTGCCACTGTCTATGTCAGCTTTTGCAATTACCACTTGCCCTGAGCCTGACGGAGACAGCACCAAGTCAGAATTTGAGGCTGTGGCTCTGATATGATTATCTGTGATGTTAATGTTATCATCTATTGTTAGACTGTTAACAATAACTGATCCTGTTCCGCCTGGTGTTAAACGTATATCCGCATTAGAGCTTGAAGATATGATGTTGTCATTGAAACTTAGATTGTCCACAGTGACTCCACCACTTGTAAATGTCATTGCCCCGGTAACTGTTAGTGCTCCGAGAGTTGATAGGCCACTAACGTTCAATGTGCCAGTAGTGCTTAGATTCTCATCACCAAAACTTATCGCCCCAGATGAATCTGTGATTGAACCATTAGCCAGTGTAAGATTACCGATTGTGGAACCCGAACCTGCGGTCATTGTTCCTGTGGTGCTTAAATTTTCGTTGCCAAAACTTATCGCTCCTGACGAATCTGTTATTGAACCATTTGCAAGAGTTAAATTACCTATAGTACTGCCGGTCCCTGCGTTGATGGCTCCCAAGAAAGTTGTTGTGCCTGACACAGTCATCGTTCCATCTACCACAAGTCCTTCATTGATGTTGATTGTGCTTGAGTCATCTGAGCTCAACGTTGTGCCAGCGATCTTGATCCCTCCTAGGACTACAGAGCCTGTGCCTGCAGGTAAAAGGTTGATGTTCTCATTAGATCTTGTGCCTTCGATGTTGTTTCCGTTGATTGTAATAGCTGGAAAGACAACAGCACCTGAGCCCGATGGCTTGAATACTATGTCATCATTTGTTCTTGTAGCTCTAATCTCGTTGCCAGTAACTGCTATTGTTGTAAGGTCAAAACCCGCTGATGTATACACCTCGGTGAAGTTTGTGTTCACCTTGATCATAGCATCTCGTAACGTATCTCCTGTTCCGTCGTTTGCGTTTTGTCCTACATTTAAAACTAATTGTGTCATATCCTATACGTCTATCAATCTCCTAACCGAGGTTACTACGTGTGTATTACTACTACTTATCTGACCCCTTAGCCTTACATTGTCGCCATCTATGTCAGCACTGAACGTTACCAGATCATCACTTGCACTGTTTGTTCTTCCAAACACAGAAATGAATGGAGTGGTGCCGTTATGAGTGACACGAACATCAACAAGTTCATAATTTCCTAGTGCTCCTGCGTTTGAATCAGATATTGAAATAGTGTAGAAAGCACCTCTGTGCGTGGTTTTATTAAAAGTATCCAGAGTTGAAATGTTAGTTGGATTACCCGCCGCCCTGTCTAGGTGAACCTGCCATGCGTTAATTGTGCCTTGTGCCCTTGTGTCTGCGAGCGTTGCCCTCACCTTGGCGTTGCTTCCTTCCACTGCAGTCGTCCAGTTGACTAGATCACTGGATGCGGAATCGGTGTTTATGCCGAATCTCAAATTGTATGCATCAGTACCATCTGTGACTACCATGACTTCATCGATGGCAGATTTGCCATCTGTCTGGTTAGTCACCGCAACATAAAGGGCACCCTGTGTGCTGTTGTGTGCAAAAGAATCTATCTCTGTGAACTGTGTCCCTGCGGGTGTTGGTATGTTTATCCTATAGGCACTTACGTTTGTGCTGGCGCCTGATGTTGAAGCCGCTTGTACTGTCGTTGTGGTTGAACTATGAGAGGCAGATAGAGTCAACATAGGTGTCTCCTCTGTGCTGACCTGTGGGCCTTCTGATATACTTGCTTCTGTGCCGTCACTTATCACCGTGGCCTCCATTATGCAACTATCATTGGATTTACTGCCCACTATGATATAGTGTGCCGCGCCGTAAGAGTTGGTACTGAATGTGTCAATCGTTGTCGCAGAACTGGAGACTGTTGTACCGGATATCACGTTTACATTGGTGCCAGTTGTTGCAGAAGGATTATCAGCCAATAAAATTCTATACATGTGTATTCTAAGGTTGGTCTGTAGGCCCGCCGCACTTACAACAACATTACTACCATCAATCGCCGCCGTGAAAGTACAAAGGGTATTTGTCGAAGCGGCACCTGTGTTGCCTGAACTGTGTTCATTGTAACTTGTAATGAACGCATCCGTTCCGTTGTGTACCACTAATAATTCTATGTTCATCACTTCGCCACCCGACGCATTTTTCACTGACACATAATATTTTGCACCTCTAAAGCTGGCATGAGCAAATGAATCAATGCTCTCCGAAGCACTGTCAACGTCTGTGTTGATCTCAACTGTTGCCAAACTGGACTCCTCGCCAACATATCCTGTTGAATCAGAGTCACCAAGTCCTATCCTGTATGCATTTACAAAGTTCGAAACTGTGGTCGAACCATCGTTGATGCCAGTAAGATTCAAACGTATGTTGCCATCGTCAACACTGGCGTTTGCTGTAACCACGTCGAACTCCTCAGACCTCACCACACTACTGTCTGTTACAAATGCCTCGATACTGCTGTCGTCACTGGTGCCATGTAGCAATGAATATTTGTGGAATGCCAACCTGCCAGATGTCATGTCTTTGACCAATGTATGGTACCAAGCACTGTCATACTTGGATGACGCAAATTCATCAAGGGTCTCTTCTGTTTCAAAGCCTTGTCTTGAATCTATTGTTGCAGTCACATGATCAACTTCTGTAGTGGTGATCTGTCCGATTGCTGTTGAACCAACTATCGCGATCGGAGTGCCTGATCTGTTAACTTCAGAGTCCGACAACAGCACACGATACATTGTTATTCTACATGTTCCTGCGGTGCCATTGGCTCCTCTCAGTCTCACGTTGCCTCCGCTGATGTCCGCAGTGAACGTGGCCAGTGGTGTAGTTTCCGCGTTAGATATTATTAGATTGTATTCTGTAATGAATGCATCTGTTCCATTATGCACAACCAACACCTCTGATGATGACACCTCATTTGAGGTCGTGTTGTTGACGGAAATAAAATATTTTGCTCCCCTGAATGAAGAGGCGGAGAATGTATCAAGGTTTGCCGCCGCGGAATCTAGATCTGCCACGACCAAAGTTTGTTGTTGTGTAAATGTTGAGCTCCCTGCCTGTGTGCCTGAAGAATCATTATCACCAAGGCCTATCCTGAAGAAGTGTAGTGTGTTGATTGCAGAATTTGTTGACCCATCTGCTAACTTTCCTCCGGCTCCTAGTAGCCTCACTTTGTCTGTTGCCGCCCTTATGTCTGTAGATAGTTGCACCTCCTCTGCGGCCGACGTTCTTATGATCTGAGATGACCCAGAGAATGAGTCAAAGGTTGATCCGTCATTGGTACCACGTGCTAGAATGTGTTTCTGCATCTGGAACTCTATAGAACTGTCAGCCTCCTCGACCCTACTCAAAGCCACGTAGAAGGCACTATCGTACTTCGAACTAGCCCAGTCATTGATCATGCTGGTATCTGCTGTGATTGATTCATTTTCTCCAGTTGATAGATTGGCGTCCAGTACGACCTCAGACGTGAAACCAATAGTGGCCTGTGCGTCCTGTATTGTAGATTCACTGAAAGATATGGAAACGCCTGCAAATGTTAGGTTTCCACTTCCATCGGTCTGGATGAACTCACCTGTCTCACCGTCACTGTTGGGCAATGACAAGCCATTGACCACCACCTTGCCTGATCCACTTGCCTCAAATTCTAGATTGTCGTTTGATCTGCTGGGCGATAGCGTGTTACCTGAAAAAGTAACCTTAGGAAGAACCAAAGTATTGTAATTAATAGGAGCAGTGAAAGTTCCTGCGGCTGGCGTTGTTCCGCCAATCACTGCGTTGTCAATTGTTCCTTCTGCAAGGCCAAGATTGTTTATTAAAACCGATCCTGTGCCGCTTCCATCTAGGTCAAGATCGGCATTAGATGTTGTTACCTTTAAAACGTTGTCAGTAAAATTAAGAGATGAATCAATTGTAAGGTTGCTAACGTTCACAACTCCTGTTCCACCCGGTGTGAGTCTAAGGTCAGCATTGGAACTTGTGGATATAATGTTGTCGTTAAATGTTAGGTTGTCAACAGTGATCGAGTCAGCGAATGATGTTGCGCCAGAAACTGATATTGATCCCATGGTTGTGAGACCGTCCACGTTCAAAGTACCTGTTGTGCTTAGATTCTCATCACCAAAACTTATCGCCCCTGATGAGTCGTTGATAGTTCCATTCAGCAAATCCAACTGGCCAAACTGTGAGCCAGTCGCCGCTGACAGGGTACCTGTCGTGGTTAAATTTTCATTATCGAAACTTATTGACCCACTTACTCCGTCAACAATTTGTCCATCGGATAATTGCAAATTGCCGAACAACATTCCACTTGCAAAAGTCTGTGCACCGGTAAAAGTAAATCCATCAGTGACAGTATAAGTTCCATCTACAATTAGATTTTCATTGATGTTGACTGATGAAGAGTCATCTGAAGAAATAGTGGTCCCACTGAATCCGAGACCTGCTATGGTTACTTTGCCTGAACCATTAGGAACAATCTTAAGATCATCGTTGGTGTTTAACACCTCAATATTGTTGTCATTGAATCTAATACCAGGAAAAAGCACTGAGCCCGTGCCAGCTGGATGGATATCTATATTGGCATTAGAATTACTTGCTTCTATGTTGTTGCCTATAAACTTGATGTCTGCGCCGACATTTGGTTTGGCGAAAAGCTCCGTAAAATTGCTGTTTATCTTTTGGCCGGCTTCATAAAGCGAATCACCCAATCCGTCATTCGCATTGACGCCGACATCGATTACTTCTTGTGTCATATCAACTAATATTTAGCGTATTTTGGGTATATGCGTCTAGCGGCTATTAGCCGGTGCTTATTTTAACATCGTTTCCGGATCTAAACAGTCTGCCTGCAACTCCCGGGTCGGAGGTTGGAAGGCTAGTGAAATCTATCTGTGAGCCATCTGCCGCCAGGTTTCCTGTGACTGAAACACCACCTGATGTGGTTTCAAACTTTTTAGTATTGTCGTGATAAAGTTCAACTGCCCCATCGGCAACACCTTTTATCATTGTTTCTGAACTAGAATCCTTACCAATTATAACATTGTTGTCACTCTGAATGTAAAGGCTTCCGGTTCCTGTCTCTCGTATTATTGAATGGCTTCCGTTGTGGAATATCTTCAGATCATCGGCATCACCAATCCCTAGATAGTTGTCAGTGTTACTGCCATCGGGTAGTGTTAAAATGCCTGATACTTTTGCACCTGTTCCTGTTACCCTAAATGCTTCTGCCAGTCCAGCCGGTACGGTGAACGTCTGGAAGATCAATTCGTTTGCTGTGCCACTGGTACCGTCGAACAATATCTTGGCTCCTGATGTGCCAGCCTGCCCTATGAAATCTATGCCAGGCACGTTGGCGTTGTCTGTTCTTTGTATTTTGAGGAAAGGTGTTTCTCCTTGTACAAGTAGATTACTTAATATTTCCACCTCACCTGTACCAGATGCAGATATCAATAGGCTATCGTTTGATCTTCCCGCTGTAATTTTGTTCTCAGCCATGCTAATTGTAGCATCAGCTAAAGATGAATCACTGTCATCTTTGATATTAAAGGTACCTGTTACACTGGCTCCGGTGTGTTCTACTCTAAATCTTTCTGCTAATGAAGAACCATCATGTGTTTTAATGAAAACTGTGTTTGATGTGCCTGATGTTCCATCCATGTTCAATGTTGCTCTGACATTGCCGCCCGAATTTTGGAAACTCAAACCAGGTGTGTTTGCGTCTGCTGTTCTCTGAAGTGTTATGATTGACGAGGCCGATTTGATGTGTAATTTTGTGTCTGGGTTATTTACAGTGCCAATTCCGACCTGTCCATCTGTGTCAAATATTAGATCACCTGTTCCTGATGTAACAAGCTTCAAGTTTGCATTTGATCCATTGGATGTGATTTCATTGGTGACAATTTCACCTGCTGTTACCTGTCCTCCCAGCACAACTCCACCTGTTCCGCCTGGAAGTATGCTGATGTCTGCGTTGGTGTCAAGTGAACTTATTGTGGTGTTGTTAATTGATAATCTATCTATCTCAACAATACCTGTTCCGTTTGGAATAATCTTTACATCATCATTGGTTACATTACTTGTTAATATTCCATTTGATGATGTTGTGGCCGCTAAATCTGTGTAAAGTTCTTCGAAATTCGTGTTGGCTTTCGTCATGGCCGTACGTAAAGTGTCACCTGTTGCCGGGTTTCCTAATGTTCCTGTGTCTATTATTAATCTAGCCATATATCGAATATACATATTTATTAAATATAATTGATGTTTGTTGAAACATTAAAGACTATGAGACTATACGAACGCCTTAGCAAATGTGGCGTTTACCATACCTTTCATCGAAAAAATACTATATTTGTGTTCAAATGCGATTCCTGTGGTGTAACATTTTTACGCCCCAGAGCCAAAGTAGATCCAGAACGGGCAACAAATGACTACAAGCATGTCTGCCCTCACTGTGATACAAAACGTTTTGCACAGAAGGTTGGTGTGAAAATGCGTAAGGTGTATAAGATCGATGCCAGTAGCACAAAGACCCTATAGCTTTCTCCATTTGATATCATCTCTATAACCTGTTATCCATCTCTGTAGATCGGCATATATTCCACACTTTATATTTGGTTGGTCAAAGTACCAGCGTAGGAATGGATTTCCTTCAAGGTATTCTTTTCGATTGACAAAATAAAAGTTTGTGCCGGGGAACTTACGCATTATCTGTCTTAGTTGATACATCCATTCAAATTTTAGATAAGCCTTCATGGAAGCCCTGTCTGGATAGTTCAAAGTGTTTTTGTAAATGTTATTCTGTATTCTACTTGGCGTTTCCATTTCCCATTGCTGAGCACCCATGATATCAAACGCCAATATCATAATATTTTTAATACCGGACTCGGCGGCCATTAACACTGCGGAGCAACCAGATCCTTTTGCCTCCGAAAAGTCATTTCTCTTAATTTTCTTTTTCTTGACATCACCACCACGCCAGATCCTATATATTTTTAGGCCTTCGGGGAGGTCATGTTCGGTGTCACCTTCACAGATGTAGTTCCATTTGCTGATGTCTTCGATGCCATGAATACAGGGTGACTCTTTGCCGTTGTTGTGCCATCTGGATAACTCGTCATACATGTCAGGATTGACGGCTACAATATGATCACAGAGTTTAGGATGATCTCGATATATGGCATTGCATCCATATATGATTCCTTTGTCTTTTAAATTTTCTATGGGAAAAATATTTCTGGATTCGCCGTTGCCTATTATAAATGCTGTGTCCATTACACGCCAAACGACTCTCCACAGCCACAGCCACTGGATGCATTTGGGTTGGTTATCTCAAACTGCGATCCAAAAACTTCTTCCTTCCAGTCGATCTTGGTACCTGCGACGTACATCATGGATGCTTCATCAACCACAAAACGTCCTGTATGCCAATCTTCTGTGTGATCATCAGGAGACACTTGATCTTTGCTGTCTATGAATCCCCATTTGTATTTGAAGCCTGCACAACCGCCACCTTCTACTATCAAGCTGATAGCATATTTGTCAGGATTTTTTGAAAGCAATTTTTCCATCTGATGTTTTGCTTCATCAGTTATGTCAAACCATTTGTAATTTTCGTAACCTTCCATACTAGTAATTATCAGTCTCTGTTGCCCATATTTTGAATTCCAATAGCCAGCCAAAAACGTGTGGCATCTTTTTTGTACTGAAAGCTCATGTAACTGTTTTGATCCTCCCAATGGTTTTTGGGGTTAGTAATTTTGTTTGCATTTTCGAACCACCATCCCCATTTTCCTTTGCAATTAACTTGACACCACTCTATGCATTCTCCCATTATGCCGTTGGAGTTCATGTCTATGTTGAAACGGAAACGTTGCATGTATCCACAGTCCTCAGGAATTTCTGCAAGGGCATGATCTATCCTTTTAATTGGCATTCTGCCGTATGATTTCTTACCAGCTTGTGGCATGTGCAAGATTCCATTTCTTGGCCGAGCATTTCTCGGCACACTCTTTTGGCCCTTCACCGAATGCCTGATCTATAAAAAGTTTTTTCCAAAGAGGATCATCCAACACTTCTGTCAAGGTTCTATTAAAATTTATGTAGTTAAAAATATTTTTGTTATGGGCGTATCTTAGGCCAGTCCAACAGCATGGATTGAATTTGCCTTCAGCATTTATATAGAGCCCTTTGTTTCCTATCATACACAACGGAACAATAGATTGATATTCCGTATCTTCATTATAAAATCTTTTTGTAAAAATATCAAGGCAGTTGTCGTGCCATTGTTTACCACTTAAATTTTTGTGTGTTCTGGTAAATCGTCCAGTGGCAAGGTACTGATCACTAGGTTGTAAATGGTCATCTTTTGGATATACAGAATAGTTTTTACCGAACTTTGTGCTCAATGTCAACTGAAAACTGTCAAAAGATAACTTCTTAGCCATTTCTTGCATATGGAATATTTTTCCTTCATTAAATTTAAAGGCGATCGCGGCCCAAGTCTTATAGGCCTTGCTTTGACGAATTGCCTTTATACCAGTCATTATCGAATCCCAATTACAGTTTACTCTGTATATGTTATTGGACTCTTGGTCCCATCCGTCCAACGAAAAATGAATATGATCTTTTTCATTTAGAATACTTGCTAGTGCTTCCCACCATTTATTTGTCTTATAAGAACCATTGGTTACTATAACAAATTGCACTTTGTTATTATTTTTCCTAAACCATGCAAGTATTTTTAGAAAGTCCTTTGCATAAATCGGATCACCGTCATCTCCACAGAAAGTTAATTTACGGACATCTGTAAGTAGTCTGCCAGTGAAGTTATTTTTAAACCATTGTAATGAAAGGTCTCTGTTTATTAATCCTTCTGGCACTTCCTGCCGTGAACATCTAGGACATTTCAAACTACACTTTGAACAAAGTTCAATGTGCCAATGTTCCAAAGGCCAATTATGTATATTTTTAAACATAACTTATTCTACACTATAATTTTTTTGTTGTAAAGCTAGTGGAATTTCCACTTACGGCCTGGCCCACGCATTTAAGACATTAAGAGGTCAGTGTATTTGCCGACGTCACGTTTGTGGCGTTGCACTTTTACTTATTATTACTTCCAATTATCGACCACAAATTGATCAGCACATTCCATAGGATTAGGCTTGCCATGAAAGACAGCAACACGATTTCCAGGATTTATGTCCACCGGTTTCCTGAAATAGGATTTTCCATCTTTGGTGAGAAGTTTTGTGTCCTTCAAGCCAATCATTTCCCACTTATATGATCTTATCCACTCGTCAGGCCACCAGTGGATGTCCTTTGCACCCTCCTTCATTATCCAGTCCTGGTCTCCCCAGTTCTGTTGCATTATCCTTGCATGATTTTTTACAAAGTTTGTGTAAAGATAATCCATGGTGCCAGCCTCCCAACGCATACAGCTGGAGTTAGACTGTTTCCAGTCCTTCACCCTGCAACGATTGAAATCTCTTATAATATTGAACTTGCCTGGGTTATGAGAAAACAATGCATCTATGTTATCAAATATAACCACATCAAGGTCAAAGAATAAAATATTACCCCTTAAAGGCATCTCTGGTGCAAACATGTATAACTTGCTCCACCAGGTCCTTATCCAAGGTTCGTTTGGAAGTTTAATAACATTTATATCGGAATCTAATTGATTAACATCGTCGGTTAGGCAGTGGAATTGATAAGGGACGGTGGTGTGCCTTTTGACCATGCTGTTAAGAATATTTGCATACTTTGAAATATACTTGTTCCCCCATTTAACGCATACTACGTGATTCATATCCCCGCCTTAGTCCTTCCATTTGTATTTGTCTCCAATCCTCACTTTCGAGTGTGTAAGAAAAATTGTTATTACAATTCTCAGTGCCTCTTACTGAAATGCTTTTAATATTTAAATTATCTTTCATCACTTCATATATGGATTTGAAAGTCGAACTCTGGAAGGAGGTTGCCAGATCTACCTGTCCAATTTTGATGTAACCAAGTGATAAATTTGGATCTTGCCAATCATAATTATTTTGTTTTAGCCATTGTCTAAAGCCATCCATCTCCTCTTTTTTAAAATCATGTGTTTTCTCAGTTATTGTGTCTCCCCACTCTATATCAAACTCGCCCGAGTAATATTTTTGATGATTTATCTCAGAGCACATCGTTTCTGTCATGACTGGTGCGTGTTCATCTCGATAGACTTCGAACAAAGTTTTCCCAACTTGACTCCAGTGCAAATATACCCCACCCAGTTCTCTGTCATACCTGTTTTGTTTGAATAATTCATAATCTTCTTCATGGAGGTCATACCTTGGAGCATTTAGGAATGTTGTAATTTGTGCCGGTCTAATCCAATCAGGTTCCACTATGCTTTTTCTATAGCTTAGGACCCAACTTTCAATTTCATGGCAAATGTTGTTTAGTTGCCTGATAGCATATTTTGTTTCATTATTTGCCTGTTTGTAATAATCCGATATTTCCCAGGCTGTGCCTTGCAGTTCTTCAAAATACCTGTGCAACAAATTACAGGCATCATGTTTGAGCCTAAGACCAGGAGTTTCCTTTTCAGGTCCCTTGCCAACTTTAAGACTTGCTGAAAATTGAAAGTCATCCGGAACAAATGGTTCTATCCTGTTGTAAGGCGGATCAAATTGGAACGAATTAATTTGTTCTATAGATTTGTTAAGTTCCTTACATAGGAAATTCAAGTCTCTTTTTGAATCTGCCCAACCTAGAAAACAAAAGTTCTTTTCAAGTATTCTTTTTTTTTGAAGATTATCTATTAAAGATGCAATAAATCTTTTACCTAATGATGTATCATAGATATCTACTGTGACCTTTATATTGTCGTAATCTATTATTACTTTATTGTCTAGAGTAGATGGCACTGTTTGCTCCGTGTTCCATACACTCTACACTTTCAACATAGCATCTATTGTTTGTGTCAGCCCTCACGATACTGTCAGCAAAGTCAAAGGCATGTTTGGCAAATTTTTCTGCACCAACACCATCCATAACGCTGAGCTCGGCAAGGCCGTTTTCTTCCAGCTGTCTAAAAGTTTCGATTTCTGGATCATTTTCATCCACAGCAATCTTATGGTCGAAAGTGTTCTCCAACCACTTTTTCAGTGGCTTCAGTGATCCAAAGTCCACCGCCCAGTTCTTTTTATCCAGTTCTTTGCATCCGAAAGTGAATCTAAATGCCAACGAATATCCGTGGATGAATCTACAGTGCGAGTCCGCCTTGGGCTGTCTGAAAGCACAGCTCAAACCAATGTTGTGGCCATATGTTTTAGTTGAATAGTAAGTCATCGTTTCTCCTTGTTTTGATGACTTGCAGAGTGTTTAAAGAGGGATGAAAGTCTTGAAGTCCTCTCGATCATCAGTTTAACTTTCTGTTTATCTTCTGATCTAGATCTATCTGGAACGCGGCATCTCTGATACGTTCTGTAAGTTCGTTTGGTATATTTAATTCTCCGTCTATGATACTTTTAAGAAAGTGTACCAGCACTGTGAATTCTGGTCTGTTTGCTACAGTCTCTGGATCAATACCGTTTGTCTCCATTGCATTCAGCATTGCTTCTGAGGTATCAATCAGAGCCTTCATGCCTTTACTATGTTTTTCAAAATGTTTCATTATGTGATTATACTAGGCTTCTTTGGCACTTCGATCTTGCTAAACACCCGGTTGTATTCCTCTCTTATTTTGTCATTGATATATGCTATCGATGTTATCTTGTCTTTAGATATATTGATAGGTTGATCTTGTTTGGCAGTTGAGAAAAACGTTCCAAATGCCAGCCCTTGTGGTCCTTGCATCAGAACCAATGCCTTTTCGATACTGATGTATGAGTCAGTTCCGGTTTTAAAATTAGCAATCACCTCTTCTCCTGAAGCAAGTTTTAGAGTAATAAGATCTCCATCTTTTATATTTTCGAACATATCCATATTATAAACTATCTTGCCATATTGTCAATGTATTTCTTCAATTCCTTGTCTTGAACGTTAGGAGGAACAATATTATTGAAAAATATCTGGTAACTGTCGGAACCGTATTTGCCTATGCCGTGCAATTCACTTGCATCTCGGCCGTCCCATTCTAGATATTGTTCGGTCATCTTTCTTATTCTTTTGGATCTGACCTCCCACATGCCTAGTGGTTTTAATATTTGCTGTTGTGTTTTCAATCTTCCACGAAGATATGCTTTTGGGTTTGGATATCTTGCAAAAAGTTTTGGTAAAACAATTTTAACATGTTTCCTGTAAGTGAGGTTCAAACACATGACCCCTACCATGTGCTTCCATTTTTTATAGGGTGCTTTGATTTGTTGTTGCACCATTAGATCATCAACCATTGCTCTAGTCATGTGTAAATTATATTTTGAATTACTTTTTTGTCAACTGGTTGTTGATCCATTTGGCTAATCCGTGATATGTATCTTGGAAAACGTTTTTGTGTGCCTTCCATTCATCCGGCATTTTCCAATTTACTTCATTGACGATGATCCATCTACATTCTGAATGTTCAAATAATTTATTAAACTGATAGATCCAATAGCTAGGATCAACGGGCCTCTTTATATAGGTATATCCTTTACTGCCTTTGTATATGTTGTTGACATTTTCAGGCTTGTTTTCTTTGCCAAGCCCCCACAAGTCCATACCAACGAGAAATATTGCTTTAGGTTTGAAACTCATCCCCACAAGTGCGGCAAACTGTCCTGTCCCCCAATGAAAAGGGTCATCCTGCCTTTTTTGGCCCTCGTATGGTAAGTCGGGCACACGTTTCACGTTAGGCCAAAATGCAAATTGTTTGTACCAATTCTCTCTGGTAAAGATAGTGGTGTTTTTACCACAGGTATTAGCGGCCTCCTGGCACATATGCCTGTCTGCACAAACAACATATTCTAAATTGTGATCTCTGAACAATGCATTACAGCCAACCATTGTGGTAACATTTTTCAGAGGCGTTATGTCAAATCCTCTTCTGCTTTCACCGTT
>Ga0160422_10000794_pt1 | contig 19445 bp, 23 predicted proteins | sample Fk160mmetaG_FD_108192 | JGI IMG/M metagenome (GOLD analysis project Ga0160422, IMG submission 108192) | Marine microbial communities from the Central Pacific Ocean - Fk160115 60m metaG | ecosystem: Environmental > Aquatic > Marine > Oceanic > Photic zone | place: The Central Pacific Ocean... | reverse complement strand
CGGTGCAGGGGGTGATGGTTCAGGCGACGACGGGATCGGTGGAGGCGGTGGTGATGGTGGTGGAGGTGACGGTGGTGACGGGGGTGAGGTTGGAGGCGGCAAAGGTGAAAATGGTGGTGGTGAAGGTTCGGGCATACTGGGAAGAGGTGGAGGTGGAGGAGAAGGTTCAGGAATTTCGGGTAGTGGTGGAGGTGGAGGAAGAGGTTCAGGTGACATCGGAATAGACGGCGCATGCATACAAGAAGTCAACCCTTTATTATAATATTCAATCAATGTATTCTTCACGCTGATTGCGAGCGAACTATTTGTAAAAGTACAAGATGCTTGATCACAACAATTGGAAGATTGATACGCTAATTTCAAAGAAGCTTTAGAAAATATTTGATTTATCAATGTGTCGATGCCATCCATTTGTATCATTTGTATATACTGCAAAAAAAAAAAATTCTATGACACTCCCTGGCAAAAATGATTAATATACGACTCCATGTAAATTCTTTTTCCATTTTGACTTGTGAGATCGTTTGTAATGCTTGTGTGGGGCTGGAGTAGGCAATTCATCAGGAGGTGATCCGTATTGAGTCGGATCATACTCTACTATTAAAGGAACCTCGGACGACAACGGAGAATTCGAAGTCCATCGTGGCATTTTTAATACCCCTTCTAGTGCCATCTTTCGTGAATCGATTCCTCTACACCTTCTAGAGTGATATTTGATGCTCCACTCTGCCATCAAAGCTTCATTCCATGTCCTGAACCCACTAATTACACATTTATAAGTCCACAATTTTCCACGCGTACGTTTTGCGCCTCCTTTTATTATCGAACAATGTTGTCGCAAACGTTTTACGGGATCCACAGTGGCTCCTATATAACTCGATCGTCCTGAAACAATCCAGTACACATAAAATTTTTTTCCATCACACGATTCAAGATTTTCACCACTCATTTAATTTACAATAATATACTAAAAAAGTTTGATTGATTTACTGCATGCCGATTTTGCAGAACTGTGTTTTTTGTAGTTGTTTGATGGTAAGTAGCAGACATCTATAACAACATCAGCAATATTCAAATACTTCAACCATTCGCGTGCAAATCTTATGCCAACTCCGTTGATAAGCATACGAATGAACTTGTCGTCAAGTCGATTGAACAGCTTACATTCCAATTCTAGCAAGTCACACTGAAAGCTGGAAATAATTGCAGCTATGTCCAAAATGTTTAAGTACGATAATATGTCCTTTAAATACACGATTAATTTATCCCAACCCACATCTTCAAAGTCAAACACAGGCTTGCTGTATCTCATCGGCAATGGAATTTTCACATCCTCGTACAATGATTCGAATAAAATGTCACAACAATCTAGCGCATACTTTAGTTCTGTTATATGTGCTTTCATTGCACCGTTATATGTATATTGAGCATAAATGGTATTATTTTGTTTGCAATAATGCGATGCAGTCTCTGTAATATGCAATCTGACTGAATTGGTTGCAAACAACCAAATCATTTTTTTTTTCAAGAAACGGTGGATAAAATATTGGGAATATACAAAATGTCCGATCACAACAACGATTACGCTTGGATAGTCGCCGTCATCTGTGGTGTCCAAATTCTACTTGGGGGTACTTTAATAATTTTATACAATGTAGTGCCTGCATGCAACATGTCATCACTCTTTAAAAAGTGGTCGACACATTTGTCAGACACATGCGAAGATGTTAACATAGAAATACCCGACAACCATTTGCATCTAGGACGTGGTGTATCACGAAAGGAATACTTTATCAGAAAATATGGCAGTGCAAGTTAAGCACACATCTCCACAAAATCAGACGACCATATCGTTCGCACGACACATGCATGTGACAGCGTAGACATTCTGCAATTTCATTAATCGGTTGTGTCGATTTCTTATCGCATGAACAGTTCTTTTACCAGCAAAGGTTTTTCCTAAATCATTCCACTTGTTTCCATATTTCTGTACAAAAGCAATGATTTGCACATCCTCTTCAAAAGACCATGATGCATGCACAACATGTTGTGATGATGATGTTTTTACTTTGCATATTTCGTTCGACATGTGTCTTCTAATGTAAAAATTTCGAACACTGTCACCTGATCGCGATGGAAAAAAGCTTGAAATCTCCTCCCATTTCTTTCCTTTTTCATTCACCAAGTCATCAAGCAAAGTTATTTCGTCTTCGTCCCAGTTCTGTCTCGTAAACGACTTCATAGAAAGCTTCTCTCCGAAAAAAAAAATGTGTTTCGTTAACAACTTTTTTTTTGTCCGACTGCAATAAATGGCATCCACAATCTCAGATACTGATATGCAGGTGTTTGCAAACTTAGCAAACCCGCAAAAAGCGAACGTAAATCGATTAACAAGCGCAGACAGAGAAGAACCTCAATTACTTGACACGGCCAGAGAAGAAGATAGCGAATCCGATGACGCGTCAGAAGAAGAAAATAACAATAGCGACGATTCTAGAAGCGAGCATGATAATCAAAGTCGAGTATCACAACTAGATCAACGAAGCAAAGTTTCTCAGAAAAGTCATATGTCTCATGCTTCTAAAGTAAGTAGTCATAAATCCAACAATTCCGATTCAAGTGCTTCTGACAGCGAAAAATCGTCAGTCGTCTCCAACAAAAGCAAACGATCTGAAATTAGATCCGCCGTATCACACAAATCCGGTATGACAAATCGCAGCGAAAGACATGCTGCATCACATGTATCTGCATTCGACGCATATGTGAGTAGTTCTAAACCGATGGAGTTACCACAACTGAATACATCGCAAATGCAAGAAATGGAAATACTAGAAAAACAACAGGTGCTTATGGATATGGAACGCTTGAAAATGCAAGGAGTTACTTTGTCAAAAAACTGGACCTTAAACGATCGCTTGGACGATATGCAATTCGAAATAAAACGACATATGCTTCACATTGATGAAATGAATAACATAAACATGATGCGAGATGGAATGCGCCTCATGTGTTCAGGTTTTGAAATGATGAACGCTCGACTGGGACTACTTGAACTTGATGGATGGGCTGCTGAAGTAACAAAAGACATGGGAAAATATGATAATGCGCTTGGTAGAATATACAGAAAATATTGGCGAAAAACCACACAATCAAGTCCAGAAATGGAAATTGCGATGGGAGTGATTGGTAGCATGGGAATGTTTCATTTTAAACAAAAGATGCAAAACAAAATGTTTAAAAAACCAACTCACGTTCCACCTCCCAGAGAACCCAAAATGCCAAGCTATCGACCTCCTAAGCAACCACAATCAAAAGAAGAAAGCGATTCTGATTCTGACGATGAAGACCTCCCTCCTTGAACGCACTAAGAATAAAAAAATAGTTGCAGAAAAATAATGTTTAATATCGACTTTTGTGAAAAAATATTGATATTAGATCGTATAAGAACTGCTAGAATACTCCGTGACGAAATTAATATATTTCGAAGTATTTTACTGCAAATAGATGCATCAAAAACTAATATACACATAAGCAATTCTGAGTACATAAATATATGTAAGTCGTTGTATAGAATTATAGACATCATAAATACGCTGGAAAGAAATAATCTGACATTTATTTGACAATCGCTATTTTTTTTACTCTATCTTACTAAAATGACGTTTTTAACATTCAGCACTATTGCTATTGCGATAACGCGCCGACAACTCTTAAATACTGCCGCTATCACGTCAAATGTACCAATATCATCATTTAATTTACCGATCTCATCATCAAAATACATACAATTTTATGGAGATGTGGATGTTGAATCTTGTAACAACTTAATCGCGAATCTTGTAGCTGCAGATGAAGCAGCAGAAGAAGAGTATCCAATACATCTGCACATTCAAAGTTTCGGTGGAGATCTCATGCCTATGTTCTACGTGTTAGACTGCATAGATTCAATGAAAAGTCCTGTATGGACATATGTAGATGGATATGCAGCCAGTGCGGCATCTTTACTTAGCGTATATGGCAAAAAAAGACTTATGACAAAACGATCATTTGTATTGATGCATGAATTAAAAACGACATCACAAGGAACATACAGCGAAGTTATGACCGATATTGCACATTCAAAAGAGCTCATGCAAATGATGTGCAAGGTATACGAGACTAAAACTGCAATGCAACCGACTGAAATTAAACAATTATTGATGAAAGACACTTGGCTAAATGCACAGAAATGCATCAAACGAGGTATCGTGGATACAATTTGTTGATAATCAAAATGTTGAGAGTGAAAATAAATTAATAACCAAACACCTCAAACACATTCACCATTGACAGATACCAATCTTACATCGTATGTTTGAAAAAATAAATATTTACAGACAAATAAAGATGAAAAAAACAGTAGGTTGCTTCACTGAAGAAAAATTGAATGAACTAGCCGCTCAAGATAATGTAACTGTAATGAAGCCAACATATGATACAATATTTGAACCATGGCCGTCACAACGTGTATCCGATACGATGGATGCAATCGTAAAAATAGCGACAATTAATAAAAACTCATCCAGTGATGATGTTCGTAAAATATGCGAAACTAACAAAAACATTTTAGAATTTTCTCAAAAATATTCTACCATGTACAGTAAACTAACAGATCCTCTTTTTGTTCAAGACACAGAAAACCTGAAAATTCTGAAAAAAATGATACTACTGAAAGCTGCAGTCGACAACAATATGACAACGAAAGAAGAAGCACAAGCCCAAGCATCTGATATTGCTTTGAAAAGTCTGGCATCAAGAGCGCACTCTTCTAATACTTCTCATTAGAATTCTCTAATCAAATATATTTGGATCGTAGTATATGGCGGATCGGATTTGTTTTACAATTTTTTGGTATTTGTTTACCAGTTTCTGTTCTTTGCATATATTCATTGTATGCTGAGCCTTTGCAAAAGTACCTAGTGTGTTTTTGTTTTTTCTCAGTTTTTTTATCGCATTTACATGTAAAAACTTTAGATTCTTCATCATTTTATAACGACGAATCGCTAATGTAAGATACAATTCAGACTTGTCCATCTTCAAATTTCAGCACGAATAATTTTATTTTGATTCTATATTTTTGTCACTTTTTCACTCGTCACAACTGGATTACATTTATGCAACGATGTTTCTCCTTCTTTTTTGTAATCAAATAAGCAATCGTGATTCTTGAAAAAATGATGCATGTCGCAAAACACATGTCCACATTTGCATGTTTGAGCGGTCAGCGGTACCTTCTTCCCACAATGATAACATCGGTTTTTTTTTGTTTGTACTTGATTCACTTGAATATTTTGACACACATTTTCGAGTTTACTTTCGTCACTCCGACTTAAATCTTTTTTATCAGCTTCCTCGCTATTCGTCATTTTGATTTTCACACACTGAGAGCAATAGCCAGATTCGGATGCATAAAATCCACATTTTGCTTTACAATACATTAAGTTGATAAGTGAAAAAAAATGTGACACATCTTGCACAATACAAATCAAATTTGAAAAAACTCGAAAAATACAAAATGTGCACAACATGTAAGACTAAAAGAATATATTATGTCGAAGTTTATAACTCTGCCTTCAATTCTAAAGACAGAAATGCGTGGATTCAGTCGCTGATGAATACCGCAGATGGTTCTTGCATTCGTTGTAAAAAAAATACTTTGATGCATGCATATAAAGCAGTGACATCCCAAACAATATTTCAGAATGTACCAGCATCAACAAAAAAAAAGTTGCTCAAGCAGCACGAAATAGCATGCAAACAAGCGATAATTCGTCTTAAAAAAATACAAAAAAATACTCTCCATTTTCTTTACAAACCACAAAGTGTCATGTTCAAGAAGAGTTGCAAAGAGCTTGATATTGAGTGATACCCAAAACAATTAGAGAATTGTTACACATAAAAAACGATCATAACTGTTTTTCAAAAAGTGCGGTTATCTCATAAAAAAAAAACAAAGTGTGAGTAAATGAACAGAGGAGACTTAGGATTTATTCCAAACGCGAGAGGTTCAGCACCAAACAAATTTTTCTTTGGATCTCCAGGAAATCCATCCAAAAAATTTGTTGGTCCAAGTCAGGTGTCACGTTTGAACAATGAAACTACAACCCCCCCCATGAAACCAGATATCGAAAGTAATGATCTTATCGGTAAAAGAACAGAATGGCTTGAATCACAAGAAAGAAAGCTTACAGCGACTCTTCATGAAACAAAATCAGATACGAATCGACTTGAACAAATGATGACAGACACACAAAAAATGATCGAAACTGAAGTAAATAGAAATAACTTAAAAAATCAACAGCTATTCAATGAAATGCAAGTAGTTTACGGACTCACCAGTCAAGTACTTCACGGACTTTCTTGTAATTCACAAAATATTTACAGTAAATTAAGCGATTACAAAAATTCTACCACTACACATGAACTATCTGAAATGTTTCCAGCAAATACATGGGTTACATTGATGTATCCTATGGAAGAAGTACAAATAAGCGATACTCATACTCAACACTTTATGAGATGCAAAACAGTTGATGAAACCACAGGTCAACTTTCGGTCAACTGGGTTGTAGTTTTTGAAACAAAAGAAGAAGTACAAACTCGTTTTATTTCTCGTTTTGCTTTGAATCCAATATGATTCTGCCATTACCTCCCCCACTCATTGTGGTGTATACTTTCTGCGGCGCATTGTATCCAGGAGTATTCAGACATGCATAATACATTGTATTTCCACTCCAATCACATGGTGTTGGATTGTGTGGACACTTACATTCTGAGCTATCAATTTTCACATTTGAACCAATCTCATTCAACTTTTTGATTGCCACGGCGCAACTTTCGTGCTGCATTTTTTTTTACAACTAATTTTTTCCTCGTTTGTCAAATGTTGTTTTATTTTAAGTAATATACCTTCGATGTCCTCATATGTAACAGACGCATCGCTTATAAGCTCATGTATTTTTGAAACGTCTAGAATTCCCATATCCTTTATGATATTTTTTATGCATTTTTCAAGCTTATCCGGGTGCATGTTTGTTTTACTTAAAACATTTTTATGTGTAGATATAATAATGGAGGGTCAAATTCGCAGCAATTTCAAAAAAGCTATGAACGATCTTATCGAAAAAGCGTGCGAACAAGAAAAACTACACGATAACGACATAGATTGGATCATTCGTCTTACAGAAGAGCTCGTAATTCGTATAAATTCATTGACGCCCACAAGAACAGATCTACATATTCAATTACAGCAAAGTATAGATCTCACACTTATGAAGCAAATGCTTGCTAATCAAGCATTTGATGAATCGGATTTCAAACAAGTTGTTGATACTTTCATTAACCGACTCAAATTACTATGTGCTCCCAGTCAAGATTCAACTCTTATTACATTACATCAACATTTATTTCAAATGCCATTCGCAAAGGCAATACCTTATATGATAATGCAATGCAATGAAATAATCGACGAAATCAAACGATTAGAGACTCAATTCAAAGAAAGTGTAAAAAATGGCACATTCAAATTTTAATTACCGACAGTCACATAGCTACATAAGTCGTTGGAAAAAAAATAACTCAACAAAAAAAATGTCCGATCGAGTCCAGCTTACATTCGATTCTCCCGCTGATGCAGCTATTAATCCGAAAGTCAGAATCAAATACGGAGAAATTCGTAACAATGTTCACATGTACGGTGCATTTTGTATTTCAAAAATTGAAGCCGGAGAATTCATTTGCGCATGGAATGGGTTTCAAGTCATTGATGATGACAAAGTAGATCATTTTACCAACATTTACGATCTTACCAAATATGTCATATCATTCCCAGGAAAGCGCGGACAGAAGATTTTTTCTTGTGTCCGTTTAGACAACCATGGAAAACCAAAATTACCCGGAACAGCGACGGACGACCCTCGTGATATATCATTAGCTGTATTTTTAAACGAACCTGCCGATAATGAATATGCTTTATATGATATTCGCAAGGATTCTATTTCACGCTTTCCAAAAAGCAGAAACAGTGCGAATGTTTGTTTAAAAACGCAACCTCAAAGAAAACTTGGCATCGTTTGTCCATTAATGTTCGCATCCCGGGACATCAATGTAGGAGAAGAACTCGTATGGGATTACGGTGAACTTTACGATAGAAAGATATACGAAATCGACGAAGATAATAAAATATTCAATGTCGGAATGGAATATAAAGAAAATATACCTAACTCTAACGATTGTAAAGTTACCTGTTGGACAGTAGAGTTCAGAAACAAATTGCCAATAGAAGAATTCACCCCAAATCTATTTTTACTTGATAAAAACATCAGTGCATATGATATGCAACGTATCAAATTCAGATCTCAAAAATATTTGTGGGACTTTTCTGATACTGAATCAACAGTCACAGACGCGCTCGAAGAACGACCCATCAAAAAACGAAAGAAGAAACAAAAACTTAAAATTCACAGTGTTGAGTATACTGATGTACATAAACAAGATATAGACGATTTCATAAAAATGCAAAAAAATCTAAATCAAAAAGCAGATCTAATTTGTGCACAAATACAGAATTTGAAAATAACTGGCAAAACAAATCCTCGAAAAAAAGAATTCATAGAAATGGTAAAAAATATTTTCCTTCATTCCGTGTGGCGTGAATATAGCTACATTCATCCCCAAACCTCGAAATATGTCACTCAATTCTTTATTCGTCCAGATTTTTGTTTGACAAAATCTACAGTTGAAACATTTGTAAACGCAGGTGATAGTCATTGGAAAGACATCATGATAATGCAGTACAAATTTTTACAATCAATCGAACACATGTGTGATAAAAGAGAATATTTTGCAGAAAGCATTGAACCGAACACGTTTGCACGAATGTTCAAATCGTTGACAGGTGTAGTAGAATCGATTTCAGATTGGCAAGAAGAATCGTTTGCAGAAAGCTTCCCAAACGCAAGTCGAATCGCTATCGCATTTTTTGAAAAATTGATACACATATCAAATATTGTAGATCATTATTTAAAATGGAAATCCATTCATAACAATATAATACTGAATCGCATGAAGTCTTGCGTAAAAAAATCAAATTCTGTGAATTCTATAGACACTACAATACATTTGAAAATAGATGAATTATGTAAAATCGGCATTAGTGTTCTCCAACGAAATTCGTATGAAATCATAATTGAAGAATGGATATATGAACTAATTTTTAAACTATTGCTCAATTGTGAAGCATATTTAGAGAAGACATGCATTTCTGGAACCAGAGCAATTGACGATTTTATATCTAACATAAAAAGTACATTTGACACTTTTGAGACTAGACCCTCATTAACGAAAGAATATCTTGACAATCACGATACATTTCAAGCACTCAAAGAAATATGTAATTATAAATTGACTTGGAGAGCAGAATCAATGTTGAGCTCCTTGAATAAAATGTTCAATCACCGACATGTATAACCAATATGCAATAAAACTTATTCTGATTAAGGAGAAAAAAATAAATTTCGGGAAAATGGATAATATCATCGCTTTGTACAACGACGGTCATATTGTCCCAGATGATGTGCAAGTCAATATATTGATAGATATACTCTCCAATCCAGATGCACAAACAGAATCCGATGTTGATTTTTTAATCAGCAAGACCGTATGTCCAGTTGATGGAGAAACAGACTTGCTCAGTATCGTGTTTTCTCAAAACACATTTCCAGGTCAACTTAATATTGCTCGGATGCTGATTGCTGCCGGCGCACCTACTGAAAAAGGACGTAGCATTCTAAATTCAAAATTTGAACATATGTTTGAACTTTTATGTATGTCATCATATGGAATCTCAGAATAACGATTCAACTTCGTATTCAAAATGTCAACTGTACTTCAATTCGTGTTGAAAGTAACGATAAAATATTTGCCTTACGTAAAAAGATGCCTTACACTAAAGATACCTTTGAACGTGTGTATCGGTTGGTGTTGGTTTGACCTCGTTTATTTGTATGGAGCGCAGGATGCACGCTGAGTAAATCCCTTTTTGCGCATATTACGACACTGATTTGGAGAGTACAGTCTGGGAATCTTATAAGTGCGATTATTCGCTTTGCAGACTTTATTCTTTATACTGCATTTTTTGCGATTACACGTTCTCGGGACTTTTCGACAGGAGATTATCTGTTTTGATTTTGATGATGGTTTCTGATTTTTCGTCTTTTTTTTCTGTCTTGATTTTTTGGAACGCTTATACCCACCACGTGGTCCAAGTCTGCCTTTTGCTTTCATACTAAGAGCGATTGCAACGGCTTGTTTATGTGGGGTACCGGAGCGAACAAGCTTTGATATTTTATAGCCGACGGAAGTTTTTGTCATTATTGAAAGACTGATAGAAAAAAAATGATGAGTCAAAAGACAAGAATCTCATGATCGACTACCACTGTTTGAAATACGCTCGCGTGTATCTGAAAGTTTTTCCAAACATATAGGACAATCATAATCTTGACTTGACCTGTATATCAATCGCTGATATTTGAATTCTGCAAGCCAAGTCTTCATTACTTAATGACTACTTTTTTAATACGGACACCTTAACCTCCGTATAAATATTCCAATTGAAAAAGACGAGCCACGGATTGCTGGGAATTTTCCAAGGGGGTTTATAAGGGGCTTTGTCCCTTAAACAAACTTGTCGCCACCTGACAATTTCAAGAGGGGTTATAGGGGGCTTTGTCCCCTATCATTAATAAAACAATCCCTTTTATAATATCTTATGTCACTGTACTTGTGAACGTCAACAAACGACTTATTAAACCATTGACAAAGAGGCGCATAGTCGGATTCAATATTTGAACGAGGACACACGTTGTTTGCTGTCAGAATCTTATCATTTGCAAGACAATGACATTTTGCTAGCTTCTGCAAAAAATAATTAGGGCGATATTGCGTTTCATAGAAATTCATACCAGTTATGTACGCTTTTCTGTAATGAGTTTTTATCAAAAAATTTATTAGCATGGTACCTAGAAGGGGACAACTTCCAATTTTAGGATGACTATCCATATGATAACTCATATTTAAAAGAAAGGAGTTCTTGTATTTGTACCATCGTTCTGTACTTCTTTGTGTGTATAATACCGTCTTTATATTTTGCATTTTACGCACATAATACTGTAATAGCACTATTTTATGTACAGAAAACCAATAATTAATTACAGGAATCAGGATGGGTACGCAAGATAAATTCAGTGCGTGAAGCATATTGCCGGGAACAAACACAACGTCGTATCCACAAAAATTAACCCTTGTATCCACTGGACCCATTATCAAAACGCTCTTATTTTCTATCAATGAACTCACAAATTGCAATATAGTCATTTAAATAAATTAAATATATATTATGGTAGACGAACATAGAGGGCATGCGAAAATTGTATAGGGGACAAAGCCCCCTATAACCTTCTTGTAAAAAAAGATAAGGAACGAAATTTTTCGTCATCATTTATATGACTGTTATGATATTCAATATTCATACTGAATTTCCATATAAAATTTATGCGCGTGGGATGTACTTTTCACATGACTTAGTCTTTTCGCACCAAAAAAATAAATATTCACCTTTGCACCAATCCTTTACCTCGTTTTCTTTTTTTATATTTATTGAGTCACATACAGCATCTGTTCTGTAAGCCTTCAAGTGCTTCTTTTCCAAGTATTCTTTCAGCCACACCATATCATCCGGACACCTCATTTTTTTCTTCTTGAAAAAATCTTGATATATTTGAAACATCGGAAATGTAGACATTTGAAATTTTTTTACTGAATCAAATTATGTATATTTTCATATTGAAGAGAGCAATTATTATGTTTTTCGAATTCAAAATTACTGGAAACGATGATACAATTAAAGAGTGTTGCATTCGTTATGAGCGAAATGTTCGTCGTCGTTTAGACAATATTACAGAAATTCAGAATCGAATGTCTATTAATGATTTAATAGCAAAAGATGGTGATTCTGGAACACTTATTGAACGCTTGTTGTTCGGAAAAGTAAAAGAAGAACATTCTACAAGTAAAGTTTGGATTGAACAAACACGAGACAATAAAAAAAATAGTTATTCTAGCTCCATAGATTTTTCTTATTGTGCAAGAAATCCAGAAGATTTGGTTGAGTACTTCATGAATAATTTTTCAATTCATATAGAAAGAGATGAAATTATAGAACATGAGGGTACATATTACGTAAAGGCTGAAATTAAAACAGGTATTGAAAAAGATGACACAAGAGCTGGACTGTCAAAGAAACGATCTAGATTAGAGATGTCTGGTATACATTTGAATCGATTTACAATATTGATCATGGGTCTCAGATTCAAAGGATCAATCCAATTTTATATTGCTCACAAAAATCGAATGCTAAATACAAAATTAACAGGATTGGGCCGGAAAAAGAATGTACTTACATCTGGGGCCCATTCACTCAATGGAGCACATCGTATAGAAATTCCATCAACAACAGCGCAAACGAGTGATCTTGACAAATTTTTTTCAGATCAATTTGCAAAGTTTAGTTTACATTTTTGCACAATGAATACAACCGAATTCGTTACATTTACAAATACGGGTGACTAAATATGATTGTTATGAAACCTCACGAATCAATTTTCGATCAAGAGCGTCCATATAAAGTTCATTTAGTAATCCGGTCCATAATTCACAATTACCAATAACATTCAAAGAATGCTTTGCTCGGGTAAGAGCTACACATAATCTGCGTTTGTCTGCCCAGAATCCAATATTGTCTGTTCGCACCATGCTTAAAATGATAATATCAGCCTCTCTTCCTTGAAACGAATCTATCGTTTGCACTTCAACATTTGATCCTTTGGATAAGATCAATCTAGCTTGAGCTTGATAGGGACATAGAATCACAACATCTTTTGTAACCTGTTTAAGTTTTAATGCCTGTTTCACACAGAATTCAGCCTCCATATTGTTAGTAAAACTTGTCCCGATTTCTTCACATTTTCCCTTGATGTTGTACAAATTGTATGGCGGAATTTCCAAAGATGCTTCATACTGAGTTTGAAGCGAATTTCCGTAAAAAAGTCTATTCGGCAATGCAAGTATCTCAGGATGCATGCGTCTCTGCACATTCAAATGTGTCGCCGGATATTTCGACTCCATCAACCGTTGCATCAAAGATCGGTCGTGTCCCAATTTTTGTCCTTTTTCACTCACAAGAGCTGGTAATTGCTCCACATCACCTGCCATCACTATATTATTTACTTCTGGGCGTAGCAGACCCCAAAACCATGCTTCCATACATTGCGCGGCTTCATCAACAAAAACGACTTCAAACTTTTGAGCGTCCAAAATTGGGCCCGCCCGACCTGAAATCGTACTACAAACGATTCTCGCATTGGGATCTTGAGATGTTACAGGAGTGCCAGGTGGTATCCTGGATTGCGGCATCAATAAAGAACATGAATATCCCATTTTTACTGCGCGCGTATACATATTAGCCGCACCAATATTTGTAGCTGCACACATGAATATACGTTGCTCTTTATAATTGCCTAGTTTATGTAATAATTCGGTCGTTTTTCCAGTACCCGGAGGCCCTTGAATGATCTGGACTCGTTCGTCTGGAATAATGTCGATTACAGCCTCTTTCACATGCTGTGAGGGCCAAGTTGCTTCAAGAGCGGCCAAATGACGATCAAAAGGAACTGGACTTGCGAAAAATTTTGCTTTACGCATTCGCGCTTTCACACGTGGCGGCATCAACTCATGGTTATTTGTATCTGCGGTAGCTTCAGCCTCTAACATTTCTTGAATGTTTACCGATATGTTGGATATGTCTTCATTTTCATCACTGACTGTCAACTTTTTCTCAACTGCTACTTCATTTGCAACATTTTCGTCATGTGTCGTATTGGAAGCTTGTTCTTCCGCGACTATCTTTTCATTTAACTCCTTTTGTTGTTTTTCTTCTTTTTTCTTAGCCCTTCGTTCTCTCATTTCAGTGAGTCGCTCTTCTCTCTCTTCAGGAGTTTCATTTTGTCTTTTACGTTTCGATTCTTCACGTTTTTCGATTTTCTCCAGCGATTTCTGTTCTGCATTGATTTCTTTCATCGCTTTTTTCTGTGTGCGCTCGTTCTTTTTTTGCAATTCTTTCTCCGCCCGCTCCAATGCTTGTGCCGCCGAAATTTCGGGTTTCAAATCTTCAAACACATTGTATAGCTTCATAGGTTTTCTGTTTTCGTAAGTGACATTTGGAACAGGTAATTTGCGTCTATGTATGTCTAGCTTTGCTTTAGAGGATACTATACCAGGCTCACTTGAATCAATATCAACCGCATGCAAATATGGATCACCTGGTATATCTGTTATCGGCTGTGACATGTTTTCTTTTGCTTCAAACCATATTACATTCATCATCGCTCTGATATGATCTTCTGTATCTGTAGAAGAATTGACAATTGGGATTGGAGCTTCTGAAATATCTGCATTAGAATAAGCCACTGCACAGCATAAGAGTCGATCAGCACGAGAGGTCATTTACCACAAAAAAAGAGATTTTTTAATAATCATTAACGCACTGACTAAATTTTATATCAGAATATTCGTATGTACAATCCCTGCAAATTTGTATGTGCACCAACAAAAAAAGAATGTGCAGTTGTCATGCACCTCAACTATTTTTGCAAAATCTCTCAGCATTCTCGTTGCCGGAACTGCCATCAGATGTGTGTGATATTATAATTACAAAAACTAAATCCTTTTGCTATTGTCCAGAATGTATGAGGATTGTCGCAAAAAGCATAAACTCAGATTGCAAAATACACTGCAGACCGTTCATAAGATGCATAGATTGTCAATAACATTAATTATTATTGATCATATCAATATACGACATCTTTTCATATTGCTTAGAAGGAGGAGCATTCTTTCGTGTCCACTTTTTTTCCATTTTCGTAGCCTCTATCAAAAAAGTATAATATTGATCGGACTCAAGTGAATAAATCATTTACTGAATCAAGAGAAAAAATTCATCAGGGATCCAACCAAATCTTCAGCTCTCGAATCCATAAATTTCTCATACTTATTTTTAGAGTTATCATAAGTATTTTGCTTATTGCGTTGTTTCACATCTACAAATTTAATACTAAGTTTTGCGAGTATATCTTTTTCTGATTTGACTTGAACAAATACAGTCTCACACCAAAATGTGGCGAATATTTTGTTTTCATCGTCCCATTCATATAATTGATTTTTCGTTTCGCCCAAATTTGGCATAAATCCTGTTGGGATTTGCTTGCTTTTATTGTATACATAATGCTTGAGGGTGTTGTTTCTCAATATACAAAGCGGAAGATTATCATACCAAAAGTGAGCATACATACCTTTTTCCCTAATCCACATTTGACTTGTATAAATAGCTTTGAATTTATTTGAATTATACTCTTCTGAATTATTGAATAAAGCGGTGGATACAGTTTGGAATGCATCATCAAATTTGATAGCTAAAATTTTTCCAGTAAAAGTTTGCTCTCGTAAAGAATATTGATCCAATAGTAAATTCTTATCTTTTGCAACAGTTGATGTAAATTGATTGAAATGCGCAGATCCAGTCTGATGCATTTTCATACAATGATACTCATATGTATGTTTATATGGATTACCTGTATTATGCCAACACACTTTGACATCAACGCGCAACGATCCTTCATCTAACTCTACATACAAACGTCTCATTACCTGACCATTATTAATTTCAATCACTTTGTAATTCTTCGTTCGCAAATTGGAAACATATTCATCTATTGCCGCTCCTTTATCGAATGGGTTTCTCACGCTTAACAAGATATCCATGTCTCCACATAATGCATTTTCGTTTGTAAAATTTCTTCTAAAACTTCCTAATATTTCAGGTTTTTGTGAATACACACGAGTATTATTCTGTGTGAAATCTGTAGAATACTTTTTTAAAGTTGATATTGTAAATTTTTTACCTTGTGTTATATTCTCAAAAGTCTTGTTTTCTAATTTGTCTATATTTTTCTCACTTAACATATTCGTCAACTTTTTTAAACTCTTCTCAAACAATTTTTCTTTCCAATCTGTTGGATATTTTGACGCTAAATAAGCCGCATACTTTGCCATATCTTCAGATGTAAATTTGTGATCTTTATTTTGATCAATACACCAAACCCGCGATGGTTGCAATGTATACATAATACAGTTGTAGGGATCATATTGTACTATTGTACTGCTTCCGTCTGGTACAGATTCGTTACCCGTCAATTCATAATCGGGTATATAGACTATATTTTCCTTATTATGTAATCTTCTCCATAAAAAAGTGAATTGCGGATCATTTATTTTGATGTCAGATGTTGTTTTCTTATTTGCTTGCTTAATATTTAAATGATACATATTTTTCCATATTTGACCTGAAAATACCTCCTCTGTAACAACTTCATCTATAGAAACCCATTCACCCTCGGTATAAACCTCTATGTTTCCAGAATCGATTGAAACATCGTTTTCTTCAAGAGACGAATCAGATTTACTTTTCGTAACATCGCTTAATTGTAAATAAGATATTTCTTTTGTTTTATCAAAAACAACATGAGTATGGATATCAACATCATTCATAAATATATTGTAAGCTTTTACACTACCAACATTGTCAACCTGTGTCAAATATTGCATTGTCTGCATCATAGATTCATCGAAAAACATATCAGACCCTTTACGTTTTTTTTGTTGTAAACTGTTTTTATATGTGATTTCATCATCGTCAAAAAACGAAACTCTTTCATCGACTATAAAACGAAGTAAAATAAATTCGTCAATTATGTGAAGACATTCAAAATCATGAATAAATCTGTCAGTTGTCTTACTTATTATCAACGACGGATATGAATTTAAAATTGGATTTTTAGAAAATATTTCACATTCATCGGGATTATATCCTCTTATTAAAACTCGAGTTCTTGAACCTATTTTATCACTTTTTTGTCCTTGATGAATGGTCCCGCCATGATTTTCTATGATCAACGTAATAACTGAACGTGTTGAATATGAAAGCGTACCAGTTATGGTAAACGCATACTTGCTTAAATGCTGGCTCCTTGACGCACCAAGTTTATTCAATAAAGTTTCATATATTTTGTAATCTCTAACTATGTTAGGAACACGACTATTTTTCAATGCTTCTTCAGGAGGAACTTCTGTTTTTTGTACTCCTGCTGCTGCGCTTACTGAACATAAAACCAATTTCCGACGATCCATCTTAAATGTTGTATAATCATCATTGTCTAAAAACGAAGAATCAAACAAATTCGCTATATTAAATGCTTCCTTTGATGTCGTAAAAGTATCATCAACCGTCAAAACTTCGTCTGCTTGAATTTCTTCGAAATCATCCAGCTCAGCAGAGAACCAAGATGTATCGAAATTTGATCCACGCAGCTTTCCACGAGGTGACATGGTGTTTTGCTGTATTCGTCCTCTTCTCATTACACCTACAAAATAATTTTTTTCTCTATCATCGCGTTTGTCAATGTAATTTTTTATGCTTACTAAACATCAAACCATGTCGGACGCCGCTATGCAGCAATCTATTCAATCTACATTCGAACAACATCAAAACGAAATTAAAAGAAGATCAGAGATCACACAACAAGGGTTTCAGGATGCAAAAACATTTGAACGAGTCAAAGATTCTACGAAATACGACTTTGTTTTCCCAAATCAAAAATTCGTAGTGTTTTCCTTAAGTCAACAGTATTTTGCTCCAATACCTACAAATCTGGATAATCCAGCCCTATGTATATACGGCGCGTTTCCTAATAAGGATGAAGCGGTAGAGTACGCACACAGTGTACTCAAAGAACATTCGGGAATATCAATATTCGTAGACGAAACACACAAATGGATCGCGGCCACAAGCGGCCCAGAACACATGACAGATGAAACATATGTCAACACACATATCTCAAAAATACTTGACCAACACAAACAAATGCTACACATGAATGCCAAAGAGTTTCAAGAAAATGTAGAAAAAAAACAAACAGGAAAATCGAGTAAAAAGTCAGAAGAAGACTCAACCGTTCAAGAGTCAACTATCCAAGGCAAGTCACATACAATAAACTCAAAACTTGATGTACGAAATCAGAAAATGGCAGTAGTCTCTTTCATCAAAGATTCTGCCAAAGTTCCAGAATTCTTATTCCAGGTATATGCATTTTTTGACAAGGAAGAAGATGCGAATGCATATATACGAAATGTGTGTGGAGATCATGTACAAGACTTTGATATTGATGTCGTAAATACATGCGACTGGTGTTTCCCACAGAAAATGTCATACGAAAACGCAAACAAAGAAATCTTTCGATCTGAAGAATTGGACAAAATTATGCAAAATCACAGAAACCAACCCAAAGAAGTGTCGAGGTTTGAGGAAACTCTCAAAGACAATTAAGTTGAGAGTCTTTTTTCCCAACGAAATCGTCCATTGTAATTTTTTTGAAGGTACTTACAACATTATTGATTTCAACCTTTTTTATGCGTATTGCTCTTGGATAAAAATATGCCGTAGGTGCTTTTGGAATTTTCGTGAAACGCAAAGGTCCTATTAACTGCTCGTCACTTTCATTGCATTCAGTTGGCAAAAGAATCGGGGGTGGACGCTTCATCGAAATTTTTTTTCACAATATCACGATTTTAACCGGAAGTTTCACCCAATCCGTTGAGTTTTCTTTTCCGTGACACAACGAATAGTTGATCGTATCATATGGTAAACGTATATTAGTTTTCAAGTTCATATCTAATACACCCCCATTACAGTAGACATCGTCACATTTTGTAAAAGCAGTCGAACAATCGTCGTCTTTGCTCAAAACAATCGTGTCATTCACTGAAATGTTTTCATACATTTTCAGTTTATCTTCTTCTGATAACCTTCTTCCTGAACTCGCCGGCGGAGGTGAAGGTGGTGCATCATAGAATAAATTACAACCTGGAGCTATAGGTGGTAGAGGTGGTCCATTTGGATCATAGGAGTAAGAGTAGCTGTAAGTGTCACAATCTGGTCGTGAAGGAGGCACTGGCGGCGCCTCGCCGGGCGGATAGAAAGGCGGCGTCGGCGGCGGGTAATTTTGGACAGGTATAGGTATAGATGGTGGTGGTGGATGCGGAGCAAGGCCTGGTGGAAATGGTGATGGTGACGGAGGAGGCGAAGGTGGTGGTGGCAGCAAGGGTGGTGGTGTTGGAGGAGGAGGCGAAGGTGGTGGGGGTGATGGTGTTGGCGGTGGAGGTGATGGTGTTGGTGGTGTTGGTGGAGGAGGTGATGGTGTTGGTGGAGGAGGTGTTGGTGGAGGAGGTGATGGTGTTGG
>Ga0160422_10000793_pt1 | contig 19446 bp, 14 predicted proteins | sample Fk160mmetaG_FD_108192 | JGI IMG/M metagenome (GOLD analysis project Ga0160422, IMG submission 108192) | Marine microbial communities from the Central Pacific Ocean - Fk160115 60m metaG | ecosystem: Environmental > Aquatic > Marine > Oceanic > Photic zone | place: The Central Pacific Ocean... | reverse complement strand
TACTTTGTCCCCAATTTTAACACTCATTTGATGATCTTTAGTCCCATCACCTACTGCTACTACAGTTCCTTTTTGTGGTTTTTCTTGTGCAGTGTCTGGAATGATGATTCCAGAAACAGTTGTGGTTTCAGCTTTAGCAGGCTCAATCAATACTCTGTCGGCGAGTGGTTTAATTTTTAGTTTAGCCATTTTTAAAATGAATTATAGTTTTTGAATTTATATTTTTAATTTCGATAAGTCAGAAATTATGCCATAAATATTTTTATGTCAAAATGTCTCTAATTGAATTAAAATTAGGTTAAAAAAAATGCCAAACAGGTCAGTTTGGCATTTTTTAAATTCAATTTTATTTATTCGGTTACCCCTGGATTTCCTGTTTCTGTTGGGGTAAAGTCTTCGGCACTGTCTTCTACTTGTTCAAGAATGTCTGATTGATCATTAACATCATTTCTATTAATTGCAAAATTCGAAAGTAATGTAAGTGCAACTAAAGCTAGTGCTAAAGTCCAAGTGCTTTTTTCAAGAAAGTCTGAAGTTTTTTTAACACCCATAAATTGGTTTCCATCACCAAATGTAGAAGAAAGTCCACCGCCTTTAGGGTTTTGAACTAAAATCACTAATAGTAGTAATGCGCAAGTAATAAGTATCAAAATGGAAAAAAGTCCGTACATATCTATAACTTTATTTGTTTAATGGCTTTAATTTGGTTTGCAAATAAACTACTTTTTTGTGGATATTTCAAACTTAAAATTTCGTAAGCAGTAATTGCTTTTTCATAATGTCCTTGTTCTACATAGACTTTAGCTAATGTTTCAGTCATTAGGTTGTTGTTTTCAGTTAAGCTTTCAAGTGCAGTGTTTGTTGGAGAAAAGAATTCTTTTTTCGGTAGTTCTTTATTTTTAGATTCTTTAATGAAGTTAACAATTTTAGTTGTTTTTTCTGTAGGTTTTAGTTCTGTCGTTTCATCTAAATTATCCTTTCTATCAATAGGTTTAAAATCAGTTAACTTTAACCATTCGTTAAAAGAGTGTTTTTCCGACTCATCAAATTTAAGAGGTTTTCCAAGTTGTAAAATCTCTTTTGGTTTTGTGATTATTTTTTTAAAGACCTCATTTTTATGAAATGTAAAATAATTTTGAGTAATATATTTAAATAGAAGGGTTCTGTCTCCTGAGATTGCCGCAGTCATTTTTAACTCATTATTATACTTTTTACTACCAGCTTGTTTTAGTGCTTTTAGTCTTAACTTATGTAATGAGGTACAATAAGGATATTCTTGACATAAGTTGTTTAGTCCCAATAAATCTTCTTTATGAATGTTATGAGGATTGCGAATATGTTTTATGAATTGTAGACTTTGCATTTTACCAATTTACAACTGCTGTGTTAAATATATCATTTATAAGTTCGATAATTATTTCATCCATTAAGTCTTCTTCAATGTTAGAGAGTTCTATATTACTATCAAAATCAGCAAAACGATTAAAGCTTTTTTCGAAGGATTTATCATTTTCTATGAGATTGTTAAAACGAACAAAAACTTTGATACTTAGTCTATTTTGGTTTGCTTGATCGTTAGAGCTTATACTAATTGGAGTTATTTGATAGTCACTTATATAACCTTCAAATTGAAGATCTCCATTAGATCGAATTAAATTTAGAGATGTTTGCTGGATAAATTGATCTTGGAGTGCATCAGTAAATTTTTGACTCAAAATAGGTTGTACTAGAGTAGCTTGATTTTGAAAGTAAGCAATAGAAATTGTTTTAGCGTCAGGATGTATATCTGCACCTGTAAAAGTATATACACTACAACTGTATATAAAGATTGTAAGTAATGTGATATATATGTATTTGAACATATTATAAATCGTATTGTTTAATTTTTCGGTATAAAGTACGCTCAGAAATTCCAAGTTCTTCGGCAGCTCCTTTTCTTTTACCTCTGTGTTTTTCAAGGGCATTTTTAATCATTTCAATTTCTTTGTCTTGAAGTGATAATGATTCCTGGGCCACTATTTCTTGAGCTTGAATGGTTCGAGGTTCGGTATTAGATTCAGGTTGAGATGGGATTAATACGGTTTGATTTGTTTGTATGTCATCGTATTCATAAATTTTATTAATCAAATCAGTATTTTTTTCATTAAAATTGACTTCTTCATTCATAAGTTTTTGAGTCAATTTTTTTAGATCGTTAACGTCTTTTTTCATTTCAAAGAGAACTTTGTATAAAATTTCTCTTTCCGTGAAGTCATTTTCGGCATCTTTTCCATTATTGTATAGTACAGGAAGTGTTTTGGTGTTATGAGTAGGAAGGTAATTTTTTAATGTTATCGCATTTATCATCCTGCTTTCTTCTACAACAGATAGTTGTTCGGTAATATTTCTGAGTTGACGAATGTTTCCTGGCCAATGGTAGGTCGAGATAAGTTTTACGGCATCTTGGTCAAGACGAACAGATGGCATATGGTATTTCTCGGCAAAGTCCATTGCAAATTTTCGGAAAATTAAATGAATATCATCTTTTCGATCTCTAAGTGGAGGCAAGTCTACTTGTACGGTATTAAGTCTATAAAATAGGTCTTCTCTAAACTGATTTTTATGAATTGCTTCTTCCATATTTACATTGGTGGCAGCAACAATTCTTACGTCTGTTTTTTCTGCTTTGGATGAGCCTACTTTGATAAATTCTCCAGTTTCTAATACACGTAATAAGCGTACTTGTGTTGCTAATGGAAGTTCTCCAACTTCATCTAGGAAGATTGTTCCACCATCTGCTACTTCAAAGTAGCCTTTTCTGTTTGAAGTCGCTCCAGTAAAAGAGCCTTTTTCATGACCAAAAAGTTCACTATCAATAGTTCCTTCTGGAATAGCACCGCAGTTAACTGCAATGTAGGGTCCATGTTTACGAACTGACATCTGGTGAATGATTTTTGGAATAACTTCTTTACCTGTTCCACTTTCGCCTGAAACCATTACGGAAATATCGGTAGGAGCTACTCTGATAGCTTTAGATATAGCTCTATCTAGTTCCGATGAAGACCCTATAATGCCAAAGCGTTGTTTAATATCTTGTATTGACGGCATAAATTTTATTTTTCTACACTTTCACCAATTAAGGTCGCAGAGTTACAATCTGTTATTTTAACCATTACATAATCACCAGGCTTATGATTTTTCTTAGGAAATACTGCTACTGAGTTGTGAGTAGTTCGACCAAATAAATGTTTGTTTGAACGTTTAGATAACCCTTCTACCAGTACTTTATATGTTTTACCAATTCTTGATTGATTATGCATCATAGAGTGAGTACGTTGTTTTTCAATAATCTCGGTTAATCTTCTTGATTTAATTTCTTCTGGAACGTCGTCTTCAAATTTTCTAGCAGCTTTTGTGTTCGGTCTTTCCGAATATTTAAACATGAATCCGTAGTCGAATTTGACATAATCCATTAGACTTAGTGTGTCCTTATGTTCTTTTTCGGTTTCAGAACAGAAACTAGAGATAATATCTTGAGAAATTGCACATCCCGGGATTATCCTTTTAATTGCGTCGATTCGTTCAATATACCATTCCCTTGAGTAACCTCTATTCATTAGCTTAAGTATTCTAGAATTCCCAGACTGAACAGGTAGATGGATATAATCACAGATATTTTCATATTTAGCCATGATTTTTAAAACTTCGTCTGTCATATCTTGAGGGTGTGATGTTGAAAAACGAATTCTCATTTCTGGACTAACTAATGCTACTTTTTCAAGTAATTGAGCAAAGTTGATTGAACTTGCTTTTTGGATATCTGAAAGTTTTTTGAAATCCATTTTAGGTCCACCACCGTACCATAAATATGAGTCGACATTTTGACCTAAGAGTGTTACTTCTTTGTATCCTTTTTCATGAAGTTCTTGAACTTCTTTTACAATACTTTCAGCATCTCTACTTCGTTCTCTTCCTCTGGTAAACGGAACTACACAGAATGTACACATATTGTCACATCCACGCATAATTGAAACAAAAGCAGTAACCCCATTGCTGTTTAATCGAACAGGACTGATGTCTGCGTAAGTTTCTTCTTTAGAAAGTTGGACATTAACTGCTTTTTGTCCATGATCTACTGTATTAATTAGGTTAGGTAAATCTCTGTATGCATCTGGACCTACAACAATGTCGACAAGTTTTTCTTCCTCTAAAAATTTTGATTTTAAGCGCTCTGCCATGCAGCCTAGCACTCCAATTGTTATTTCTTTTTTATTATCTTTTAACTTCTGAAAAGTTTTTAAACGTTTTCTAACTGTTTGTTCAGCTTTTTCTCTTATTGAACAGGTGTTTACAAAGATGGCGTCAGCTTTTTCAATGTCCCTAGTTGTTTTAAAACCATGTTCTGTTAAAATTGATGCTACAATTTCACTATCAGAGAAGTTCATCTGGCAACCGTAGCTTTCAATATAAAGTTTTCTTTCTGCAATTTTTGCAGTCTCCAACATAAGGGCTTCTCCTTGTTTACCTTCATCAATTACTTTATTTCCTATGTGGTATTGCTCCATCTAAATTTTTGTTTTAAGTTTCAAAATTACAAAATGATATAATTGTGACAAAATGTCATGAGTAAAAGGTGAATAAATCATTAATTAAAATTGTGATATATTTTGCATGTTTCAAAAATTCTTTTAATATAATTAAAAGGGGAGTTGTAAGTCAACAGATATTCCTTCTGTAATTTGGTAATTTGAAAAAACTTGTCATAATTTTGCAGCAAATTTTGGAATTGATATGGCAAAGAATCTAGTTATAGTTGAGTCGCCTGCAAAGGCAAAAACAATTGAAGGTTTTTTAGGGAAAGACTTTAAGGTTTTGTCAAGTTTTGGTCATATCCGTGATTTATCTCATAAAGAAATGGGTGTTGACATTTCAAGAGGATTTATTCCGAATTATGAGGTTTCCACTGATAAAAAAGAGACTGTAAAGGTTTTAAAGAAAGAAGTAAATAGTTCGGAAGTCGTTTGGTTAGCAACTGATGAAGATCGAGAAGGAGAAGCTATAGCTTGGCATCTTGCAGAAACTCTTGATTTACAGAATAAGGAAACAAAACGAATAGTATTTCATGAGATAACTAAAACCGCTATTACAAAAGCTGTAGAGAATCCACGAGAGATTGATTATAATTTAGTGAATGCCCAACAAGCAAGGCGTGTCTTGGATCGCTTGGTAGGCTTTGAGTTGTCACCGATTTTATGGAGAAAAGTCAAGCAAGGTCTGTCAGCTGGGCGAGTGCAATCTGTTGCAGTGCGTCTTTTAGTTGAGCGAGAGCGTCAAATCAATTCCTTTGATTCTAAAGTATATTATAAAGTAGTTGGTCAGTTTATAAACAAAGAAGGAAGATCTTTTAAGGCAGAGATTAATTCGCGGTTAGCTACTTTAGAAGAGGCTCAACTTTTTTTGCAAAAATGCGTTGATGCACGTTTTAATATTGCAGATCTTGAGAAAAAGTCTGCTGCTAAAAGTCCAGCTGCACCTTTCACAACTTCAACACTTCAACAGGAAGCTGCTCGTAAATTAGGGTTTTCTGTTTCTCAAACAATGACCGTTGCTCAACGTTTGTATGAAGCAGGTCTTATAACTTATATGAGAACAGATTCTGTAAATCTTTCTAATGATGCTATGTCATCTATTAAGAAAGAGATAGAAAAAGAATACGGGGAGTCTTACTCGAATCCTCGTTCATACGCAACAAAATCTAAAGGGGCGCAAGAGGCCCATGAGGCCATTCGTCCAACTTATGTTGAGAATAGAAGTGTAAGTGATGATTCTGGTCAACAAAAATTGTACGATCTAATTTGGAAGCGAGCGATAGCCTCACAAATGTCAAATGCAAAATTAGAGAGAACTACAGTGACAATAGAGAGTTCAAATCATGAAAAGAATTTTATTGCTAAAGGAGAGGTAATTATTTTTGACGGATTTTTGAAAGTTTATCTTGAGGGTACCGATGAAGATGGAGATGAAGAACAAGATGGAATCCTTCCTAGGTTAGATGTAGGTGAAAATATTGCTTATAAACGAATTAGTTCTAGGGAGCGTTTTACAAAGGCTCCAGCAAGGTTTACTGAAGCCAGCTTAGTTAAAAAGCTTGAAGAGCTTGGAATAGGAAGACCATCAACATATGCGCCTACAATTTCAACCGTTCAGCGAAGAGGTTATGTAGAGAAAGGAGATGATGAAGGTAAATCGCGTTCTTATCATTTGGTAGAATTATCTAATGCTGAAGTTACAACTAATGTTCTAAAAGAAAAGTCAGGCTCCAATAAAGGTAAATTGTGTCCTACAGATATCGGTATGGTGGTAAATGATTTCTTAGTCTCAAATTTTAATTCTATTCTTGATTTTCATTTTACTGCAAATGTAGAGGCTGAGTTTGATCAAATTGCATCGGGCGATAAGGTTTGGAACGAAATGCTTGAAAAGTTTTATGGAGATTTTCATGCAAAAGTAGAAGATGTTAAAGAAAATTCAGAGCGTGCAGTTGGTGAGCGAATTCTTGGTTTTGATCCTGAAACCGGTTTAAGTCTTTTGGTTCGAATAGGTCGTTATGGTCCGATGGCGCAATTAGGTAGTCAATCAGAAGTTGAGAAGCCTAAGTTTGCTAGTTTACGAAAAGGTCAGTCTATTGAGTCTATTACTATAGATGAGGTTGTCGATTTATTTAAATTACCTCGCCAAGTTGGGCAGTTTGAAGATAAAGTAGTTACGGTTGCTATTGGAAGATTTGGGCCTTATGTTCGTCATGATGGTAAGTTTGTGTCTTTGGGTGAACATGACCCAATGGTCATAGAGTTGGATGCTTGTATTGATTTAATTCTTGCAAAACGTAAATCAGATGCAGAGAAACATATTCATACTTTTGATGATGAAGAGCCGACTATTAATGTGTTACAGGGAAGATGGGGTCCATATATCAAGATGGAAAAAAAGAATTATAAAATTCCAAAAGATATAGATGTGGAAAGCTTAGACCGAGATAAATGTCTTTATATTATTGAGAATCAGCCAAAGAAAAAAAAGGTGAAATCAAAGGTCAAAACTAAATCTAAAAAGAAATGATAAAATATTTAAATCCTCGTTAAGTACGAGGATTTTTTTTAGAGTAATACTTCGTTTTAATTTGAGGTGTTTGTGAATCATTTTTTATATTTAACCCATGGATTTAAAGCAATATTTTGATGCTTATCAATTTGATTCTAGAAGAGTTGAAGCAAGTCGAATAGGTTGTTGCTTGGACTTTTTTGATGAGAGTTTTAATGTTGATTTATTGGGTTATGATGTATTCATTATAGGTGTGCCAGAAGGTCGATTATCTCTAGGGAATGAGAGTTGTGATTTAGCTCCCGATGAAGTTAGAACTTCTTTATATGAGTTGTACGATGGAGAATGGGGTCTAAAAATTTTGGATTTAGGGAATTTAAGAATAGGTCAGTCAGTAGAAGATACTTATGCGATATTAGAGCAAATTACCACTTATTTATTTGAAATAGGAGGCGTTATATTGGTTTTAGGGGGAGGTCACGATTTAATCACACCTATTTTTAAAGGCCATTCTTCTAAAGGAAAGCCTCTTAATTTTGCTTCGGTTGATGCTTATTTAGATTTTCAGGACGGGGATAGTTATCATTCTAGGTCATTTTTATCGCACCTATTAGCATCTAAAGAGTCAATGTTATCAAATTATAACCTTTTTGGCTATCAAACTTATTTATGTGATCCTAAGGAAGTTCATTTATTAGATCAAATGGATTTTAATGTGATCAGATTGGGTGAGGTCAATTCTGATATAAACGAGATGGAACCGTACATTAGAAGCTTAGATCATTTAAGTGTTGATATTTGCGTAATTAAAGCTTCCGAAGCTCCTGCAAATACTTATTCTTCTCCTAATGGGTTATCTTCGGAGAACTTGTGTATGATCCTGCGTTATGCAGGGTTAAGTAATAGAGTCAAGTCAGTTCTTTTTGCAGAGTTGAATCCTCTACTTGATAAAAATTGTCAGAGTGTAAAGGTTTTCGCTCAGGCTATCTGGTACTTTTTAGAAGGTTTACATTTAAGACAAGATGATTTATTGACAGAGAAGTTTGATGATTTTAAGGTATTTCATGTTAATTCTAATTTGGCCGAGCTGGTTTTTTACAAAAGTTTATCAAATAATAAGTGGTGGGTTGATTTTTCTAATCAAAAAGATCCTGCTAAAAATTTATTGCCATGTTCCTTTTCAGACTATAAAAAAGCTGTTGGTGGAGAATTATCTAGAAGAATGTTAAAGTATATCAGATTTAAATAAGGTGATTTTCATTTGTTTAAAAACTTTGCTATGTCAAAACTTGTAAAGGTTTGTAAATAAATAATCTGTTTTTTGATTTTTTTTTTATCTTTAGCCCTCTTAAATTAGATGCTACGAACGATAATGCATTTTATGAAAAAGGTTTTTATACTATTTTTCGTGTTGCTGAGTACATTTTTGAAAGCACAACAGGATCCTCAGTTCTCGTTAAATATGTTTAATATATATTCTGTTAACCCCGCTTTTTCGGGTAGTTATGACCAATTTAATGCTTTGGCCATTCATAGAAGTCAATGGGTTGGATTTGGTGCCGGTGCTCCTGTTACTCAGCATGTAAGTGTTGAGGCTCCGGTCTATTTTTTACATGGGGGAGCTGGAGTAAGTTTGTTGAATGATAAAATCGGTAATGAGTATACTAGAGGTGTTAACTTATCTTACGCTTATCAAACAAAGCTTTCAAAAAAGTCTGAGTTAGGTGTTGGTTTGAGTATTGGTTTTATGGATGTCGGTTTTGAAGGAGAGTGGGTAACCCCAAGTAATAATTCTGGTACTGATGATCCATCAGTTCCAGCGACAGGTGAAAATGATATTGTTCCTGATTTAGGACTTGGTGTATATTACAGAATGAAAGAGTTGTATGTTGGTTATTCGATAACACACCTTAATCAGGCGACAGCTGTATATGGAAATAATAATGATACTGATTTTGAATTTAGAAGACATCATTATTTTACAATGGGATGGATGCATGAAGTATCAAGTGAATTAATGATTCGACCGTCAATGTTTGTAAAGACAGATCAGGTTTCAACTCAGATTGATTTTAACATTAATTTGATGTATGCTGATCATTTATGGGGAGGTGTTACATATAGACTAGATGATGCAGTAGTTTTAATTGCCGGTTATAACATAAATGAAAATCTTAAATTTGGCTATGCTTATGATATAACCACTTCAGATTTGAAGTCTGAATCGAGTGGTTCACATGAAATATTATTACGATATTCATTTAAAATGCGTCCTCCTGGTAAGATGCCAACGCATTACAGAAATGTTCGTTATAACTAAATATAGAATAGATTTATTAGTAAATTGAAGGAAATGAAAATGAGAAATATACTTTTATTTGGTGCAATTGTTGCATTACTTTTTAGTAGTTGTGGAAATCAGAATTCCGGTGAATTAGTTGGTGTAAAACAATTAGGAGATTTCTACCCTGCAAATGACGGACCTTATAGTAGAAATCAGTATCCTTATGGTATGTCTTTGATTCCACGAGGTACATTTACTATTGGTGCTAACGACGGAGATGTTCCTTACGCTCATACCACACCAAAGAAATTAGTAACAATGCACTCTTTCTATATGGATCAAACTGAAATCACAAATGATGAGTATCGTCAATTTGTTCATTGGGTTAGAGATTCAATTGTTAAAACTTTGCTTGCGGAAGAACAAATTGAAGGATACGAATATTTAGGCGCCAGTCCAGATTACGAAGAGGAAGAATCTGAGGTGGAATTTGATTTACCAGGATGGACTTTAGAGCCCGATGAGAGACTTCAAAAGGATATTACAATTGATTGGGACAATGATGAGGTTCTTAATGTTCTTGTTGATAATGACTTTTTTTATGCTGGAGATGAAGCATTTTATGGTTCACGTGATTTTGATACTCGTACTTGGAGCTATAAATATTCTTGGATTGATACGAAAAATACAGGAGATAAGGCTGCAAGATATGATAAAGAGAGACAGGAATATCGTGAGGGTTATGCACGTGGTGAAAGAATGAAAACCAAAGAAGTATATGTTTATCCTGACACACTAGCTTGGCTTCATGATTTTTCTTACACTTTTAACGAACCTATGTTTGAATCATATTTTTGGCACCCTGCATACAGAGATTACCCAGTAGTAGGTGTGAACTGGGAACAGGCAACAGCCTTTTGTCATTGGAGAACAGAACTTCTAAAAGAAGGCTTAACACCGACACAACGTAAATACGAAACAGGATATAGGCTTCCAACAGATATTGAATGGGAGTATGCAGCAAGAGGTGGAAAAGATAATTCAATTTATCCTTGGGGTGGACCATATTCTAGGAATAGTAAAGGTTGTTTTTTAGCAAACTTTAAACCAGTTAGAGGTAATTATATAGCTGATGGTTTTGCTTTTACTGCACCAGTTGATGCTTATTGGCCTAATGATTATGATCTTTGGAATATGTCAGGAAATGTTTCAGAGTGGACATCAACACCTTTTGAACCTACAGCGAGTATGTTTGTTTCAGATATTAATCCTTTTTACACATATGATGCCGGTGAAAATGATCATCCAATGTTAAAAAGAAAAGTTATAAAGGGTGGATCATGGAAAGATGTTGGTGCATTTTTACAGGTTGCAGCTAAAGATTATGAGTATCAAGATACTTCAAAATGTTACATTGGTTTTCGTTGTGTAAAAACTAATGCAGCTGTTGAAATAATAGATTTCGGATATTAATTTTTAAATCAATAAATAAGATAAATATGTTTAATTTTTTTCAAACTAAAGCAGGTCAAAATTTTATGGCCAAATTGTATGGTATTGGTGCATCAGTTGTAATTCTTGGTGCAATGTTTAAAATACTTCACTGGCCTGGTGCAGATATCATGTTAACTGTTGGTTTAACAACGGAAGCTGTTATTTTCTTTATTTCTGCTTTTGAAAAACCACATGTAGATTATGATTGGTCTCTAGTATATCCTGAGTTAACGGGTATGGATGATGATGGTAACAAGAGTCCTGTGAGAGAATTAGATAATATGCTTGAAAAAGCTAAAGTTGATGGAGATTTAATTCAAAGTTTAGGCGATGGTTTAAGAAAAGTAAATCAAGCTGCTAATGGAATAGGTTCAGTTGTAGATATAGCTGATAGTACTAAAAAATACAGTGATCAAGTATCAGCTGCAGCAGATAAACTTCAGAATATCAATTCGCTTTATGAAGATCAAATCAAATCTTCTGCTGAACAAGCTAATGCGACCAAAAGAATGGCAGCTAATATGACATCATCTCTCGACAATGCTGAGCAGATGAGAATTGAACTGGAAATGCTCAAAACGAATTTAAGTGAGTTGAATAGCGTTTATGGAAACATGCTTAATGCTATGAACGGGAATAAGTAATTTGCAATTAATCATCACTAAAAGATAATAAAATGGCTGGAGGAAAAATTTCACCTAGGCAGAAAATGATTAACATGATGTATCTCGTGTTAACAGCTTTACTAGCACTGAATATTTCAAAGGATATGTTGAAGGCTTTTGCTAAGGTCAATAATTCGTTAAAGTCTAATCTGTCAAATATTATGGATCAGTCTAAAATTCAATTGTCTGATTTTAAGGAAGCTGCTGATTTTGCCCCAGATAAAGTCGGTCCTCAATATTCTATTGCTGATTCTGTCCATCAAATGGCGGCTGATTTTAGGAATTATGTTAATGATTTAGATAGTACTTTAATAGAAAAAACTGGTGGATATAAAGATGATGGTGTTGAATTAGCAGGTGCCGATAATAAATCTGTTGTTTCAAATTATATGCTTAATAAACCGTCTTTGAAAGGAAAGGAATTTCGTGAAAAATTGAATGAATATAGAGATTATTTGTTAGGTCTTGAGATTGTTTCTAAAAATGAAGAATTAAAAAATATTATTAATTCGAGTTTTAATACCGATGATTTTTTGAAGGATGACAAAATGGTTTCATGGGAAGATGGAACTTTTAACAACGTCCCTCTAATAGCAGTCCTTACCTTTTTATCTCAATACCAAGTTGATGCCTCTACAATTGAGTCAAAAATTGTTGAGAATTTATATGCTAGTGTTTCTGCTGACGATATAAAAATGACTTCAGCTGAGGCACAAGTTATTTCAGCAAAAAATTATGTAATGGAGGGTGACAGCTTTAGAGCATCTATCTCCATCGCAGCTTTTGACAGTACTTCAAAGCCTACGATTTTAGTTACAGATGTATTTTTTCCAGGTGATACTATTGCAGATTATTCCTACGCAGATACTATTCCTGAGAACCAAATATTTAATGGTAAGGGATTTTATAACATTCCTGCTGTTGGTATAGGTACTAAAAAGCGTGCTGCTAAAATTATTTTATCAACTGATAAGGGTGAAAGATACTATGAAGAGTTTTTCGATTACCAAGTAGCTAAGCCAATGGCTGTTGTTTCCCCTACTAAAATGAATGTGTTTTATTATGGAGTTCCAAATCCGATTGATATTTCTGTGCCTGGTTTTTCACCAGAGGACCTTCAGGTATCAGGAACAGGTGTTTCAATAAGAAAAATAAAACCAGGGAAGTACGAAGCTACAGTTCTTAATAAAAATAGTAAAGAAGCCAAAGTTCTTGTTAAAGCAAAAGGTAAGGCTATTGGTAAGGCTATAGAATTTAGGGTAGATAAAATTCCAAATCCTGTTGCTGCTGTCGGAGGCAAGAGTGAATCAAAGATGTCTAAAAATAAGCTTTTAAAAGCTCAAGGGGTTGCTGCAAAGTTGAAAAACTTTCCTTTTGATTTAGAGTATAAAGTTATTTCTTTCGATGTTAGATTACAAGTCGGTCAATTTCCAAAAACCTTTTCATACAAAAAGACAAATCTAATTAATGAGGAACTAAGATCTAAATTTAGAAAGTTAAAGTCTGGGTCGGCAGTTACCTTTAAAAATATTAAGGCTCAGGGTCCCGATGGAATTAAAAACTGTAATGCAGTTGTATTAGAAATACAATAACAAATTAAACTTACTATCGATGAAACGTGTTAATTTATTAAATATTATTTTATTTGTATTCTCTATATCATATACTATTGCTCAAAATCAATATGATGTATTGAAGTACAACCCAAAACCAACTGTTGCTGATCAACATTCATATGTTGTTCATTACGATTATCAGAATAGGATTTTAGACTTCCCTTTTGTAAGAGAAGATGACATATTATGGACAAAAAGATATTTAAATCTAATTGAACTTAAAGAACGTCCCAATTTACCACTTTATTTCCCTATTGAGCCAGTTTCAATGGGTAGAGGTAAATATCGTTCAAGTTTAGCTCATTTACTCATAGAAAAGGTGAAAGTTGGAGAAATTACTGCATATGATGAGACACCAGAAGATTATTTTACTGAAGTAATTACTCCTGAAGAAATTTCAAAAATGTTATCTCGTGTTGATTCTACTGAGGAGGAAGATTTTTTTACTGGAGAATGGAAGTGGGAATACGACACTATTGAAATCAAAGCTAAGGATGCTAGATCTTTCTATGTTTTAGAAGATAAATTTTTTGATAAACAACGTTCTGTTTTAGATTCAAGAATTATTGGTTTGGCTTTAATTGCAAACAAAGAAGATCCTGAAACTGGAGAGCCCTCTCCTGAAGTATTATTTTGGGTTTGGTATCCAGAAGTAAGACAGCTGCTTGCAAATAATTTTTTAATCGTAGATAATCAAAAATTTGTTGGAACTAAACATATGACATATGATGAGTTTTTTACAAAGCACTTGTATACGTCAAGAATTATTAAAGAAACTAATATGTATGATCGAGCTGTATATGATTACAAGAAAACAAAGATGCACGAGCTTCTTGAAGCTGATCGTATTAAGAATGATATTCGCTATTTAGAAAGTGACCTTTGGGAATATTAATATGCCCCTGAAAATGTTAATAAAGCTCCCATAGGGGGCTTTTTTCATATGAAATCATTTGATTATATAATTGTTGGGCAAGGCATTGCCGGAACTATTTTGGCTTTTCAACTTCGATTAATTGGAAAAGAAGTTTTCGTAATCGATAAGCATAGAGATGATACATCATCTAAAATTGCTCCTGGTACATATAACCCGATGGTACTTAAAAGATTTACGCCCTTTTGGAAAGTTGAAGATCAATTAACACCATTGTATGATTTCATAGATGCCTTTGAAACATCATTTAATACTTCTATTCATGTACCCTTAAAATTATGGAGAAAGTTTGCATCTATTCAGGAGCAAAATTTATGGCTTGAAAAATCTGAACATGATCGGCTCATGCCGTTTATGAATCCTTCTTTTATTTCAAACCCTCATCAAGATGTCAATGCAGATTTTGGTTTTGGTGAAGTAAAAAAATCTGGTTGGGTTGATTTTTTAAAATTGATTTCAATATTTAAGAAAAGGCTTGTAAGTGAGGGTTGTTTTTTAGACGAAGAGTTTGATTTTAATTCAATTATAATAAAACAAAGATCGGTGACTTATAAATCTATTTCTGCTCAAAAAATTATTTTTTGTGAAGGACATAGATTAACCAATAACCCCTTTTTTAACTACTTACCTTTAATGAGAACTAAGGGCGAATTGATTACTGTTAAGTTAGATGGGTTGAATGTAGAGGAATTGATTAAAAGTAATATTACATTACTTCCTTTAGGTAACGATGTTTATAAGGTGGGTGCTACTTTTAATTGGGATGACAAAGATGAAGTATGTTCAGTCAAAGCAAGAGAAGAGTTATTAGCTAAACTCAAAGAACTTGTTAATATTAATCCAATTGTAATTAATCACTATGCTGGACTCAGACCTACTGTAAAAGATAGAAGAGCTTTACTAGGTGCGCATCCCAATCATGAAAATATAGTTCTGTTTAATGGTTTGGGTACAAGAGGATTGTTAATGGGTCCTTACTTAGCAATACAACTCATTGAATTTATGGAAAAAGGTGTTCCTTTAGATCCTGAAGTCGATATAAAACGGTATAAAAATGAGATGCCATGTTAGCAATTCAAGATATCAGTGTTCAGTTAGGTGGTAGAGTTTTATTTTCAGATATGAACTTTATGGTTAATAAAGGAGATCGAATTGGGCTTGTTGGAAAGAATGGCGCGGGGAAGTCAACACTATTAAAAATTATTCATTCAAATAGTGGTTTTGATAAAGGTTCTGTGAACCTACAAAAAGAGATGAAAATAGGCTATTTGTCTCAAGATATAGATTTTGTTAAAGGCAATACAGTTATTGAGGAAACTGAAAAAGCATTTGAACGCATTAAGCATCTCCAATCTGAAATTAATTCCCTTCAAGAAGAACTTGTTAAAAGAACAGATTATGAATCGGAATCTTACCTTGAACTGATAAATACATCTAGCGAATATGAGCATGAATTAAATTTAATTGGTGGTTATACCTTTCATGCGCATATAGAGAAAGTCCTTTATGGGTTGGGATTTAAATCTGAAGATTTAAATAAACTTACAGATACTTTTAGTGGCGGATGGCGCATGCGAATTGAGTTGGCTAAAGTATTATTGAGTAATCCAGATGTTTTACTTCTTGATGAGCCGACTAACCATCTTGATATTGAGTCGATTATTTGGTTAGAGAATTTTTTAAAAAGTTATTCAGGCGCAGTTATTTTGGTTTCACACGATCTAACATTTCTTGATCAGGTGACCAATAGAACTATAGAAATTGCAAATAGTAAGATATATGATTATAAGGCTTCTTATTCCAAATACCTGGATATTCGAAAGGAAAGGGTGAATCAACAAATTGCTATTAAAAAAAATCAAGATAAAGAAATTAAACAAACAGAGGATCTAATTGATAAATTTCGATATAAAGCAAGTAAAGCTGCATTTGCACAAAGCTTAATTAAGAAACTCGATAAAATGGAACGGGTAGAAGTGGATGTTATTGGAACTAAAAAAATGCATTTTTCTTTCCCAGAGTCTAAAAAACCTGGTAAAATAATTGTTGAGATTGAACAGCTGTCAAAATCTTATGGTGACAAAAAAGTAATTCAAAATTTTGATTTTCAAATTGATCGTGGTGATCGCTTAGCCTTTGTCGGGCAAAATGGTCAGGGGAAAACGACTTTAGTGAAATGCTTAACAGATACGGAATCATATCAGGGACTCATTAAGCCTGGTCACAATGTTGATATGAGTTATTTCGCTCAAGATCAAGCTGAGTTATTAGATCCTCTTAAAAGAGTTATTGATGTCATTGAAGATGTTGCCGATGACGAATTGAGACCAAGGTCTAGGGATATGTTGGGTTCTTTTTTATTTAGTGGTGACGATGTGGAAAAAAAGGTAGCGGTACTATCTGGAGGTGAGCGATCAAGATTAGCACTTTGTAAAATGTTATTGCAATCTTCGAATTTTTTAATTCTTGATGAGCCAACTAATCATTTAGATATGGTGTCAAAAGAAGTGTTGAAAAATGCATTAAAGTTGTATAAAGGAACTGTCATTATCGTATCTCATGACAGAGATTTCTTAATAGGTTTAACCAATAAGGTTGTTGAATTTAGAGATGGACAGATTAAAACGCATTTAGGTGATATTAATGATTATTTAAGTTATAGAAAGAAAGAATCTATGCGTGACGTAGAAATTCGCTCTAAATCTTATGAAAAAGAGTTAAAAACACCTTTGGATAGGTCTGATAGAAAGCGTCTTGAGAAGGAAATAAAGATAATGAGCAATCAAATTTCTAAAATAGAGCGAAGAATTGAAGAGTTGGAAGGCTTTATTGAACAATGTGATCAAGATCTCCAGAATCCAATTAAGGCTGAAATTTTTATGTCTGATTCAGATTTCTTTGCTAAATACGAGAAGTCTAAAGATGCATTAGATGAACAGATGTCTCAATGGGAGTCTTTGCAGTCTAAAATGGAAGTCTTGTTAAAACAACGTTGAATTAATATTTTATAAATTCTTTTTGTGAAATAAAATCTTCTGATTTAAGTTTTATAATGTATATACCTGAAGATAATTTTGAGACATCAATTTGCATATGCTGTGCAATCTTGTTTTGATTTGCATCAAGCAATTTTCCTAAGTAATTGTAGACTTCTATTTTCGTGTTTTGATTGTTTAGTTTTGATTTGATGTATAAAGTATTGTGGACTGGGTTTGGGAATATATTTATTTCGGAGCAAATTTCATTAATAGAAACATCATTAACAGTATAAGATGCTTCACCCCAGCAGTCGTTTACTTCGTCATAAACACTTACTACGTATTGTCCATTTACAAAAGGATTTAGTCGATCAGTGTTTATATTAGTATTTTCTCCATTGATATTCCACTGATATGTTGCTATCAAAGCATTAGAAATAGCTTCTAATGATGATGATAAATTGTCATATTCTAATGTTACTTCTAAGTATTCACAAGTTCCGTTATCCAGAGTAGCATTACTGTTATAGTTACAAGCTTCTGAGTCTGTACATCCGCTCACTTCTAATTCATCACAGATTCCGTTAAGATCCAAGTCGTTTATACAGCTTCCAAAGCAATCATAGTATTCTTGAGGGAATTCACAGCTATCATCGTTTACATTTGCATTCTCATTATAGTTACAAGCTTCTGAGTCTGTACATCCGCTCACTTCTAATTCATCACAGATTCCGTTAAGATTCAAGTCGTTAACACAATTTTCAAAGCAATCATAGTATTCCTGAGGAAATTCACAGCTACTATCACTTACATTTGCATCAGAGTTATAGTTACAGGCTTCTGATTCTATACATCCGCTCACTTCTAATTCATCACAAATTAAATTATTATTAATGTCATTTATACAAATTCCGTTGCAATCATAAAATAATATTGGAAAAATACATTCGCCTTCATCCGTAGAATTAGGGTTGTAATTACAAGCAATATTATCAAGGCAACCAACAATTTCTAATTCATTACAAATACCGTCAAAATCATCATCTTGTAAACATATTCCATTACAATCATAATATGTTTCTGGAAATATACAAGATTGATCACTCAATGTAGCTTCTGAATCATAATTACATGCATCTAATTCAATACAACCAATACAAGAAATAAATTCACATGAACCATCTTCATTGGTTGCATTAATGTTGAAATTACATGCTGAGTCGACCATACATCCATCGATTTCATCATCATCACATATGCCATCATCGTCAACGTCATTATTTAATATAATTCCGGTACCATCAGTTTGCCCTGAACAAGATGCACAATTACTTATATCTGAAGCATAAATACAATTTTGGATTGGATATAGAGTCATTGAATTATAATTACATGCATCAGTATCTACACAACCGTAACACGATGAGGAATCACAACTACCATTATCATCAGTCGCATAAGGATTATAATTACAAGCTGTAATTTCAGTACATCCTAAAATTTCAAGTTCATCACAAATACCATCGCCATCTGAATCCATCAAACAATTATCATCACAGTCATAGTAATCTTCAGCATATTCACACGTGCCATCATCTGTTGCTAAAGAATCATGATTACAAGCAGACATATCTGTACATCCTGAAACTTCGAATTCATCACAAATACCATCGCCATCTGAATCTATCAAACAATTACCATCACAGTCCAAGTAATCTTCAGCATATTCACATGTGCCATCATCTGTTGCTAAAGAATCATAATTACAAGCGATATCATCAGTACATCCTATAACCTCTAATTCATCACACACACCATCACTATCTATATCTGAGATACAATTATCATCACAGTCATAGTAGTCTTCAGCATATTCACAAGTGCCATCATCTGTTGCTAAAGAATCATAATTACAAGAAGATTCATCAGTACACCCTACAACCTCTAATTCATCACACACACCATCTCCATCAGTATCAATTAGACAATCTCCATCACAGTCATAGTAGTCTTCAGCATATTCGCATGTGCCATCATCTGTTGCTAAAGAATCATAATTACAAGCCGTATCATCAGTACATCCTACAACCTCTAATTCATCACATACACCATCACTATCAACATCTGAGATACAATTACCATCACAGTCCAAGTAATCTTCAGATGGATAGAAACAAGTAGTTTGATTTGTGATTGTATTAGCTGAAGCATTATAGTTACAAGCATTTTCACCAACACAACCTATAACTATTGGGGTTGAACATGATAATGGATGGTTTTCACAATAAATGGGATAATTAAATAAATCTATTTCGTAGATGCCAGGACTAACTTCAGTATAATTGAAATTCTCAACATAAGCTAAATTATTACAACCAGTTTCACACTGAGGACC
>Ga0160422_10000792_pt1 | contig 19479 bp, 18 predicted proteins | sample Fk160mmetaG_FD_108192 | JGI IMG/M metagenome (GOLD analysis project Ga0160422, IMG submission 108192) | Marine microbial communities from the Central Pacific Ocean - Fk160115 60m metaG | ecosystem: Environmental > Aquatic > Marine > Oceanic > Photic zone | place: The Central Pacific Ocean... | reverse complement strand
TTAAGACCTATCGCGGCATGGGTTCCGAAGGGGCCATGGCCGCCGGCAGCGCTGACCGGTACGCCCAGGGCGAACGCGAATCACGCAAGTTCGTGCCCGAAGGTGTGGAAGGCGCGGTGCCCTACCGTGGATCGCTTTCGGATCTGGTCTATCAGTTTGTAGGCGGCTTGCGTTCCACCATGGGCTACTGCGGCTGCGGCACCATCGATGAGCTTCGGAACAATGCCAGATTCGTGCGAATCACCGGAGCCAGCTTGGTGGAAAGCCACCCCCATGACATCACCATCACCCGCGAAAGCAGCAACTACACCACCAAAAGCGGTGAAAGCTAAGTGAGTGCTTAATCTTCCTTCAGCATGCGCTCCACCCAGTGGATGTCCATGTCAACGGTACGGAACTCAGGACGATCCAGCAGTTTTAAATGCAGTGGTGTTGTTGATTTTCCAGGACCGATGCGCAAATCTGACAAGGCACCCCGCATACGAGTGATGGCCTCATCGCGAGAAGGCGCGTGGACAATCAACTTGCCAATCATGGAATCGTAGAACGGCGGAATGCGGTAACCCGAGCGAACATGCGAGTCCATACGGACCCCAAGGCCCCCCGGCGCGACGAAAGTCTTGACTTCACCGGCCTGCGGCATGAAATCACGGTCGGGATCTTCCGCATTGATTCGACATTCAATCGAGTGACCATTGAGTTTGATCTGGGATTGATCGATCCCCAAAGGCTGACCGGCGGCCACGCGAATTGAAGCCTGCACGATGTCAATTCCCGTGACCATTTCCGTCACGCAGTGTTCGACCTGCACCCGGGTGTTGACCTCCAGCATCGAGTAGTCGCCATTGGCATCCATCAAAAATTCGACCGTGGCCGCGCCGCAGTATCCAGCTTCACGCAGCAAGCGGGCCGCCGCCTCGGCAGTCTCCAACCGTTTCACCGGATCGACCGCGGGAGCAGGAGCTTCTTCGATCAACTTCTGGTGGCGACGTTGGCTGGAGCAATCTCGATCAAACAAGTGGATGGCGTTGCCATGGGAATCACCCAAGCATTGCACTTCCACGTGCCGCGCCTTTTCGAGGAATTTCTCGACGTACACCGCGCCCGAGCCAAAAGCCGCCAATGCTTCACTGGATGCCGATTCAATCGCACCGCGAAGCTCGGATGATTCACGCACGATTCGCATGCCACGCCCCCCACCACCGGCCGCGGGTTTCACGATCACCGGGAATCCAATTTCTTGGGCCACGGCCACGGCTTCGTCCACATCCTCAACCGCTTCTTCGGTGCCTGGAAAAACAGGTGTGCCCACTTCGCGGGCCAATTTCTTCGCGCTGATTTTGTCACCCAAAAGCCCCATGGCTTCAGGCGAAGGTCCAATGAAGGAAATTTCACAGTCTCGGCAGACTTCTGCGAAGTCGGCACGCTCGGCCAAGAACCCATAGCCCGGATGGATGGCATCGGCTTTGGAAACCTCAGCGGCGGCAATGATGCGGTCAATACGCAAATACGAGTCTTTGGCGGGACCGGGACCGATGCATACGGCGTGATCCGCGGCCTCAAGCCAGGGACCATCTTTGTCCGCTTCGGAGTAAACACAGACGGTTTCGCAACCGAGTTCTCGAGCGGCGCGAATGATGCGGAGAGCTATCTCCCCCCGGTTTGCGATCAAAATGCGTTCAAACATGGATCAGCCCGGCCGCACCAAGAACAAAGCTTGTCCAAACTCAACCGAGTCACCATTACTGACCAGCACCTTCTCAATAACCCCGGACTGTTCGGCTTTGATTTCGTTGAAAATCTTCATCGCTTCAACGATGCAAACAGTGGTGTCGGCCGTCACCGCGTCACCCACGTTGGCAAACGCTGGAGATTCTGGCTTGGCCGCGGAATAGAACGTCCCAACCATCGGACTGGTGATTTGTTCCAGGTTGGACGTATCAGCTGGGGAGGGCTCGCTGGCAGGAGCAGCCGCTGGGGCCGGAGCTGCGGGTGTAGGTGCGGGTGCGGCCGGAGCGACAGGAGCTGGGGCTGCCGGGGGAGCAGTGGGTGCCGGGGACATCTGGACCACGGGAGCCTGAGAACCTTCCCGGCGGAGACTGACGGTCTCTTTCTCGTCCTTCAGGTCGACCTCGGTCAACTCGTTCTCGACCATCAATCGGATCAGTTCTTTTAACTTTCGAATATCCAACATGGACGCTTCTCCAGGCCTGAGTGTGCCTCAGGAGCGTAGAAGATACGCGATCTTCGCCCAATTGGCGACGATCTTCGTCAATTGTGGAGAGATTGGGCCCCAGAACGCTTGCTGCCTGCCGGTGGGCCCAGGATCTCGGCGACCACAAAAGCTTCGCGGGCTCCCATGGGTGACTTCAGCCGATCGAGCAGGCCTTGGGACGATATTGGGCCTTCTGCCACGACTGGGGCAGACTCGGTCCCTTCGAGTCGCCTCGCCAAGGCGTCACGCTCATCACGGAGTTTTTTCCAGTTCCGCAACAACGTGCTTTGTCGCTGCCGCAGCAAGTTCAACTCTTCTTCCAAATCCTCAATACGCGCGTTCGAACTGATGGTGCTCTTGCCAGCATCGAGGCCGAAACCTTTCATGATGAGATCTACATCCAATTCCCGGGAAGAATTGGCTGGCCCTTGCCCGGCGGAGGCACCCCCTGCGACAGCCTCCACCGGAAGTGCCGCAGTTCCCGAGGGCCCAAGACCGGCCGTGGCTTGATTGTTCCTTGCTTGAGCCAAGAGTCGCTCGCCGCCCCGCTCAGGGTCACGGTCGCCCGGCATCCATGGGGAGCCAACCTCAGAGGACGCATTGGCTTCATCGACCGCAGGGGCAGACTGATCTGCTTGGATCTCACGCCATTCGGTCGGCCGCACGACTTTTTGCTTGGTTGCAGCGGCTTCCGCCCGCTTGGCTTCGTCAGCTTGTTTTTTTCGCCACTTTGCGTAGCCCTGCGCTACGGCAACCAAGACGAAGATGATCGTTCCCCAATTCATACCCCAAGAATAACCTCTTTGGTCGCGGAGATCAGTCGGACTGCCCCACCAAAGCCCGATACAGGCTGCACCGGGATTGGAGCTCAGCGTTGGTGCCTTGATCAATGATTCGTCCCTGATCCATCACCACAACCTCGTCGGCCGCCAAAATCGTGGTTGGTCGGTGCGCGACCACCAACACGGTGCGATCCTTACCAAAGGCCTGCATGGTGCGACCGATCTCGGCTTCGCTTTCGGAGTCAATTTGGCTGGTGGCTTCATCAAGAATCAAGATGGCTGGATCACGGAGCACGGCTCGGGCAATCGCCAAACGCTGACGCTGGCCACCGGAAAGCGACACTCCACCTTCGGCCACGGTCGTCTCCAAACCATCCGGCAAAGCATGCACAAATTCAGCTTCAGCAATTTTGATGGCAGCATTGATTTCATCCAAAGATGCCCTGCGACCAAAATCAACATTCTCGGCAATGGTTCCCCGAAGCATCATGGCATCTTGGGTCACCATGGCCATCTGCTGCCGTAAAGAGGCAACCTGCACGGTGCTGATGTCGATCCCGTCGATCTGCACCATCCCCTGCTCGGGTTGCACCAACCCGGGGAGCAAACTGACCAAAGTGGTTTTTCCGCAACCATTGGGGCCGATGATGGCGACCGTTTGACCAAATGGAATATGTAAGGAAATGCCATCGAGCGCTGGGACATCTCTATCTGGATAGGTCAATGTGACATTGCTGAACTCGATTGAATCACGGTGGCGTGAAAGTTCTTCCGCACCACCGGTCTCGATCGGAAGCGCAAGAAGCGTGGACAATCGATCGGCGGGCGGTTTTGCCGCTTGGATTTGAGCATGCAAACCTGCCAGTGGCCGGAAAGAGCCTCCGGCCGCACCCAAAGCGGCCAAGACCAGAAGGAAGCGGTCTAAGCTCAAACCGCCATCAAGCACTTGCCGAACCGAAAGCAAACAAATACCCAGCAAAGCAAAGATCGCCAAGGTTTCGGTGATGGGGCTGGCCAATGCGGTGACCAATGCCACTTTGCGGTCGTGACGACGCAGGTCATCATTTTCAACTTCGAATCGATCACCAACCCAGGCTTCGGCTTGGGCCACCTTGATGGCACGTAGTCCCTGCAAGGATTCAGTCGCCACGCGGCTCAACTTCTGGGCCGATTCGAGCGATCGACCACTGCTTCGGCGTACCCGCTTCCCAACTTTTCGAAGGGCAAACGCCAAAGGTGGAGCAACCACCACCGCGAACAACGTAAGTCGCCATTCCAAGACCAACGCCGCGGCGAACGCACCAAATCCTCGGGCTGCTTGGGTCACACTCTTGCCAACCAAGACCTGAAAGCCCCGCTGCAGCAATGTCGTGTCTCGGGTGATTCGTGAAACCGACTCGATCGCTCCAAGCCGTTGCAATTCGGACAATTCAAGGCGAATCAAACGGCCATAGACCCGGCCGCGTATGCGGCTGATCGCGCGGACGCATGCCGTTGTGGTCAACGCCTGATGGGCGTAACTGGCCGCCGATCCCACCACCGTCACCACCAGCAACACTCCAAACAGTGTCAGCACGCCGGACCAAGTTTCTTCGGGCACGCAACCCAGCAACCAAGTTGGCGGCGTGAAGCCCATGGCTCCCTCGGCCAGCAAACTCCGCAGCGTCGATGAACTGTTGGGATCCAAGAGCAACCGCAACGGTGGCGCCAGTGCCAGCAAGCCGCCACCCAAACCACCAGCACTCACAAAAGCGCACGCAAGCCCCGCCAGCACCCGCTTGCGTTCATGACGAATCATCTCCGAGAAGAATGTGCGGAATGAACTCATACCTGCGCCCTCAGAACTTCCACGTCATTCCAAAACCCCGGATGGCTTTTCCCCACACAAGCAGGGTCACGCACCCACACACCGGTACGCACCAATCCCAAAGATCCAAAAGCCATGGCCATACGATGATCGTTCCACGCAGCGACTTCAAGATCCGGACCAGAACGAGCGGCCGGCGTGATGTCCAACGCATCGGCATGCTCGACCACTCGCCCCCCAAAACGCTCAATCTCGGTGGCCAAAGCGTGCACCCGATCACACTCTTTCACCCGGAGCGTGTGCAAACCAGTCAAACGGGAAGGTGTTTCGGCAAACGCACAGGCCGCGCCCAAGGCCACGGCACCATCTGGAAAATCTTTGCAGTCCACGTCGATCCCGGAAAGCGATCCACCCGTCAAAGTGATATCAGTCCCAGAATGTGCGACCTCAGCGCCCATCGCTTGGAAGACCGACAGCAACGCTGCATCTGGCTGATCCATACTGTGAGCAAAGTCGGGCACCGTCATGCTGGCCCCCGGCACCAAGGCACCCACCAACCACCAATAGGCCGCGGTGCTGGCATCGGGAGGCACGACTTGATCCGTCACGGAAGGCGCTTTGGGCTTCACCGAAAATGCGTCTGCATGTTCTTGGGCATCAGCCCCCACTTCGGCCAACGCACGCATGGTCATGCGAAGGTACGGAACGCTGGTGAGCGCTTCGGTGCACCGCAGCGTGACCCCATGGCTCGTCCAAGGCGCTACCAACAACGCGGCAGAGAGAAACTGGCTGGATGCGACTTCACCCACCTCGGCCTCCCCCCCGGTGATTCCCCGGATGCAACGCACCGGAAGATGCCCCTCTTCGCCAAGCCACTCAAAGCAAGCACCAAGAGACTGCAAAATACGAATGCCATCGCCCATCGGGCGCTGACGCAATCGTGCTGATCCATCGATGGTCACCGGTTCGGAACAAAGGGTCGCCGCAGCCAACATGAAGCGGGCTGGGGTCCCACCGTCTCCCAAATCCACGGTGCCCCCGCGTGGGAATCGCCCTCCAACCCCACGCACTTCCCAACCATGCTCGACTTCTTGACAGCGAACGCCCAATGTTTGCAGCGCCACCACCAGTCGATCGCAGTCATCACTCCTCAAGGCGCCAGTAACCACCGATGTTCCTTCGGCCAAGGCCGCCAAAAGAAGAGCACGATTGGTCCCGCTTTTGGAACCAGGAACCGTCATCCGGGCCCGGAATGGTCCCGGCGCGAGCGGTGTGATGGACAGTGGATCCGGATGAATCAGAGGTTGCCCCGACGCGCCTGCTCGCGTTCAATTGCTTCGAACAGGGCTTTAAAGTTCCCTTTTCCGAAACTTTGCGATCCACGACGGCTGATGATTTCGAAGAACAGCGTGGGTCGATCCTGCAGCGGCTGGGTGAACAACTGCAACAGATATCCCTCGTCATCAGCATCTACCAAGATGCCAAGATCGGCGATCTTTTCGTGGTCTTCTTTGACGTCCCAGCCCAGAGCCTTCACCCGCTCCCAGACTTCGTCGTAATAGGACTGAGGGACCTTCAGGAAGTTCACGCCGCGTCGACGAAGTTCATGTACCGAGTGCAGCTCATCGTCGGTTCGCAGGGCCAAATGCTGCACGCCCGGCGTGTGGTTGTGCCAATCGAGGTATTCCTCAATTTGGCTCTTGCGTCGTCCGTCCGCCGGCTCGTTGATGGGCATTTTGATGACACCAAAGCCGGAGTCCATCACTTTGGACATCAATGAGGTGTACTCGGTTGAGATGTCAGCTTCATCGAAATGTTTGAACAACTTGAATCCAAGCACTTCGGAATACCACTCCACCCAGTGGTCCATCTTGCCCAACTCAACGTTGCCCACCAAATGGTCCACGAACTCAAGACCACAGGGGTTTTGCTGGTTGTACTCGTTGAGTGGGAAGTGTTCGACCTTTTGCCAACCGGGACCAAACCGGCCTCCCGCTCGAACCGCGTTCAATCCGTAGTCCCCCTTCCGAGAAATAAAGGTGTGCAACACGCGTCCATACGAACGGATGGCCGCCCGAACCACGGTTCCGTGTTCGTCGGTCTCTTCAATGGGTTCGTAGCCCGACTCCGCGCCGTTCCGCATGGCCTGTGCGTAAGCGGCCTCGGCATCATTCACGGTCAGGGAGACGTCTTTTACCCCGTCGCCATAGGTGACCACTTCTTGGGCTGCCTCGTGATCCGGTGTCAAACCCGTTTCCAAAATCAGTCGGATGTTGCCTTGGCGAAGCAGGTATGAAGCCGTGTCACGGCTGCCGGTGGTCAGATCTCGGTACTGCTCGACTTGAAATCCAAAGTTCCAAGCGTAGAAATACGCGGCTTGCTTGGCGTTGCCACAATAAAAGCGAACGTGGTCCACATCGTGCAGACGCAATGGATCGCTGGCATCGATTTCAACCGGATCAGAACTGGAACGTGTTTGACTCATAATGGAGCCCTCCATGAGGCAGACCATATTGTACGCCAAGGCCGAATCCATGCGATTCGCCCTAGAATCACGTCATGGCCGAAGGACAGAAAAAATCCAAGCTGGAAACCGTCGAACCGATTGGTTCACGAGTGCTGATTCGCAAAGACGAAGACCGCAAGCAAACCAAGAGCGGGATACACCTTCCCGATAAAATCGAAATCCCCACCCTCACGGGTCGGGTGGTCGCAATCAGTGCCCAAGTGGAGCACGATGAGGACTATCCAATCCGGCAATACGACCGGGTCCTTTTCAATCCCAAACAAGGCATTCCGGTCGACTTCGAGGGCGACAACCGATTGTTTGTGATTCCCGTCGAAGATGTGGTGGCCGTCTTCCGCAAAGACTGACCAAGGTTTGTGATTCAGTTGCGTGGTTTGTCCGTATCCGATTCCCTGTCGCGCCGCGCGTTGACGAAGCTCCTGAGGTACACCGCAAACAACACCGTGCACAGAATGAACGAACCTGCAGTGACCATTTCAGCCTGGGTCCAAACTTTGCTGGATTCGGGCCACATAAAAAAAGTATTCCCCATGCCAAACATGGAGGCCATGATCGCCACGTGCATGATGTGCTTTCGAGCGCCTGGAAAGGTCAGCGTGAGCAATCCACAAGCCTTTAGGACGAATCCCACGGCGGCCAGCATGAGGCCAGGGAAAATGGACTTCGAATCCCCAATCATGGTGAAGACCCCCCCCAACAGCACCGCACCACCGATGAAAAGCGTAAACGTTGGGATGAATGTCATTGGGGCAGGTTTGGCATCCATAGGATCGATCCTACCTTTAGGATGTACCTATGGCGTATTACCGAACTCTGGGACAACTTCCCTCCAAACGACACATCCAATTCCGCGGCCCCGATGGTCGGCTGTATGCCGAAGAGGTGTTCGGCACCGAAGGCTTTGTTGGCCCCACGTCAACCATGTACCACATCCATGCCCCCACCCAAGTGATGGGGTGGGAATCCTTGTACAGCACCAAGCCGGAGTATGTGGAAGTGGACACAATGCGGATGCGACATGTGAAAAGCATGCCGTTGCCGCCCAAAGGTGATCCCGTCACGGGCCGCGTGGTGCTCTTTGGGAATGCGGATTGTGAAATGAGTGTCTGCGTTCCAAACGAAGAGATGCATTACCACTTCAACAATGCAATGGGCGACGAATGCATCTTTGTCCACTTTGGCAAAGGGACGCTCTACACGCAATTCGGAACGATCCCTTTCCGAGAACGCGACTACCTCATTATCCCAAAAGGCACAATTTACCGACTGGTATTTGATGAAACCCCCAAAGGCGAAGAGGGGCCACGAATCATGGTCATCGAAACCGCAAACGGTTCTCATATTGGACCACCGCCGCGCTACACATCAAAGCGAACCAGCCAATTCCTCGAACACGCACCGTATTGCGAGCGCGACCTGCGTGGTCCCGAGTTCCCTTTGACGTTCGACGAATCCGGTGAATTCGAAGTTCGGATTAAAGCTCGACACTGCGTCCACAAGTACATCTACGACCACCATCCGTTGGATGTCGTGGGCTGGGATGGATGCTACTACCCGTACGCCTTCAGCATTGATAACTTCAGTCCGATCGTGGGCAAACACCACATGCCCCCCCCGACCCACCAAACCTTTGAAGCCCACAACTTTGTGATTTGTTCGTTCTGCCCTCGCCCTTTGGATTTCCACGAAGAAGCCATCAAGGTCCCGTACAACCACTCCAATCTGGACTCCGACGAAGTGCTGTACTACGTCGCCGGGAACTACAAAGCCCGAAAGGGCATCGAAGTGGGCTCGCTGACCGCGCATCCTCAAGGAATTCCCCATGGCCCCCATCCCGGCACTGTGGAAAAATCACTCGAAGCCACCCACACCAGCGAGCTGGCGGTGATGTGCGACACTTTCCGCCCCCTCTTCCCCACCCAGGCCGCGCTGGACCTCGACGATCCGGAGTACCCATCGTCATGGCAAAGCGCTTCTGCCCCTGCTCCCGGAACACACCAACCTGATGGGTCGTTTAACGCCTGAGCGAGCGGATGAGGCAAGACCTCACAGGCCTTGCCCCCTCAAGTTCTCCAGAAGACGCCACGAAATCGTCTTCCGAGGGTCCAAATTGGCGAAAGAGACTAAATCACGCCGAACATCAATCAATTCCCAGCAACGAACGGCGTGAAAGGTCTGCAAACTGCGTGAAATCGGTCATTTTGGCCTTCGACTCGCGTTCCTTTGCGTCAATTTGGCCGCGATTTGCTGTCGCAAAACACGAAAAATGAAGAATCATGCCGCAGTCACTGGCGGGTTTCGATCATTATGGTTGCTCATGTCGCGAAACATGAGAATTTTTCGTTCAATCGGCCAACTTTGGGATCGCGACCACGTCTTTTTCGTACGGTAATGACGCAATAACGCATTGCTTCCCCAAACGGAGTTGGATCATGCACGAACGTCGAGTGGCCTTGTTGATGAATCGAGACAGTTCACACACCCGAGAAGTGTGTGCCGGAGTTTTAGGCTACGTCGCCGAGGGTGCCCGTTGGTTTGTGCATCTGTCCCCCTCAGATCCCCGAGCTCTTGAGCCACTGAAGGAATGGCAGCCCGATGGTGTCATCGCTCACCTGTTCAACGAAGAATTGGCCGATGGGTTGGCCGCTTGGGGTGGCCCAGTGGTCAACATTACAAGCACCTTGAACGACCCAAGATTTCCCATGGTGGAAGTCAAACACGATGCGGTCGGAGTGATGGCAGCCGAACATCTCCTTGAACGAGGATTCCGCCACTTTGGATTCGCCGGGTCTGACCGTTCAGGATTTGCGGTTTCCCGAAAGCAAGCGTTCCACCGCCGGGTGCAAGAAGCTGGCGGCTCGTTCGCCGCGTGCCACGTGGAAGATCTTCCACTCCGTGATCCAGGAACCAGCTGGTCGGGGATGCAAGAAACCTTCAGCGGCTGGCTTCGCGATCTCCCCAAACCGGTCGGCGTCCTCTGCTCCATGGACGGCGTGGCTCGCCGATTGGCCGCCACGTGCCGCAGCATGGACCTCAACGTCCCGGAAGAGGTGGCCATCCTTGGTGTAAACGACGATGAATTCGAATGCGTGGTAGCTCGACCGAATCTTTCATCCATTGCCATCCCGGCACGACGCATTGGCTACGACGCCGCTGCCCTGTTGGAAAATCTCATGGCCGGAGAGCCACGCCCCCAAGGCGACATCACACTTCAGCCCCTTGGCGTTGTTTCTCGCCGATCTACCGAAGCCGAAGCCACCGAAGATGAAATCGTCCGCACCGCCCTTCGATACATCCGCGCGAACTACCGCGAACCGATTCGAGTTGATGATGTTGCTGACGCTGCTGGCCGTCCGCGTCGAACGCTAGAACGCCGCTTTCGACGCGCTTTGGACCGGACGGTGCTGGACGAGATCACTCGTCGACGCATCGAAACAGCTCGACGTCTGCTGGTCGAAACCGATCTGGACATTGGTGGGGTCGCCAAGCGTTCTGGCTTCTCCGATGCCCGTCGCATGGCCGTGGTCTTCCGCGAACGATTGGGACGCACGCCAAGCGACTTCCGCAAGGAAGCCCGCCCCGCCTAAACGGTGTTGGTAAAAAAGGACTTGTTCAAACGAACGGGGTTCGGCCTGGGATGGCATATCCATTATTTGGCAACGAAGCATCCAATGACAAATCCCTCGGGAACAGATCGAGCTTGGATTCAGTGATCTGCTTCCACGAGATCTTCTGCCCGGTGTACGCCGCCACCCGCCCCATGACCGCAGCCAAGGAGGCGTCGGCGGTGTCTTGCAGCTCGACAATTGGTGTGCCGATTCGGATGGAATCAATCAAATCTTTGTGCTCTTGGCGGTAGGCGACTCCAATGTCGCCACGTTCCCGGTAGATCACCTTGCCATCCGCGTCAACGATTCTGGTTCCTCCGTTGATGGCCTTGATCGAAGCCACCCCTTCCGATCCGTAGATCATGTTGTCGGCGTTGCCCGCGGTTCCGGGAATTTGCCGACACATGAATGAGCAAAGCCGTTCCCCTTCAGGGGCAGCGAATGTGTAGTCAACGCTCATCGAGTCCCACATTTGTGAATCCTCAGGTCGAGTGAATCGCCCTCCGGATCCGTACGCCGTGGTGGGATTCCCCAACAACCACGTCATCACATCAACATTGTGTACGGCTTGCTCACAGATCTGATCACCGGACAACCAAATGAAGTGCATCCAGTTGTTGATTTGATACTCGGCATCACTCATACCCTCTTGGCGCTCGCGGTTCCAGATTCCGGTGGAGCAGTACCGAGCTGTCATCCCTTTGACCGTACCAATCGCGCCTTGCTTGATCAGATCAATGGCTTCGACGTAGTTCTTTTGACGCCGGTATTGGGTACCAGTCACAATGGCGGTTCCGTTTTTCTTGGCGAGTTGATGGGCCTCTCGACAAATCCGCCATCCCGCGGGATCAACACAGACTGGTTTCTCCGCGAAAACATGCTTCCCCGCTTGCACGGCTTCCAAAAGGTGGCGAGGCCGGAACCCGGGCGAGGTGGTGAAGTGCACCACGTCCACACTTGGGTTGTTCAAGATGCTTTGATAGCCATTTAAGCCCACGTGCGCTTGCTCGTCGGAGATTTTTACCTTGTCGCCATGTGATTTTTCAAGGTTCGCCTTGGCCGCTTGGACCTTGCCTTGATTCACATCAGAGATGGCCACCAAACGAACACCATCGTTGACTGCCATGGTGTCACCAATCGACCCCTTGCCGCGTCCTCCGCAGCCCACCAGTGCCAGGTTGAGGGTGTCTTCGCGGCCTGCGCCAAATGCTCCGGCGAAAGGTGTAGCGGCGGCAACTGCGGCGGCAGTGGTCAAAAAGTGTCGGCGATCGGTTGTGGTCATGCTTGACTCCATAGAGGATAAGGTTTAAGGATAATGCGTCTTATTCGGCCGCGGTAATGGTTCCTGCACACCGACCAAAACCAATACGGACAGCCCCTGGCAGTTCACACCATGCTCTCATGATGATTTCATCGCCGTCTTGCAGGAATTTGCGTTCGGTGCCATCGGGCAACTGAATCGGTTCCGATCCGCGCCAGGTCCGCTCGAGCAAACAGCCCCGGCTCTCAGGTTCTGGGCCCGACACCGTACCGGAGGCAATCAAGTCACCAGAACGCATGGCGCAACCACTGGAAGTGTGGTGCACCAACATTTGCTCGATGGTCCAGTGCATGTGCCGGAAATCACCCGTGCTGATCACAAACGGGTTCTCGCCACGCTCACGCATCGCTGCTGTTCGAATGGCGGTTTCACACACGATGCTCAGTGACTGGTCCGGGCGATCGGGGTGCAGATACGGCAGGTTCTCGGGATCTTCCGGTCCGCGGGCCGGACCGGCCACCCGAAACGGCTCGAGGGCTTCCATGGTGACCACCCAAGGAGACACTTGGGTGCAGAAGTTCTTGGCGTTGAACGGGCCCAGCGGTTGGTATTCCCATTTTTGAATGTCCCGCGCCGACCAGTCGTTCACGATCGATAGACCAAAGATGTGCTGTGAGGCGCTGGCCATGTCGATGCGATCTCCCATGGAATTGCCCTTGCCCACATAGAAACCCAATTCAAATTCATAATCCAACAAACGCGAAGGCCCATCGATGGGATCGTTGGCCTCAACCGGAAGCGTCTGGCCGCTGGGTCGTCGAACCTTGCCCCCTTCAAGCACCACCGTGCTGGCTCGGCCGTGGTACCCGACCGGAAGATGGCGGTAGTTGGGCATCAGTGGATTGTCCGGACGGAACATCGAGCCCACGTTGGTGGCGTGGTGAATGGAGCAATAGAAATCGGTGTAATCGCCAATCGAAAATGGCTCGAGCATGATGCCATCGGCCTGTTGACGAAGAACTTCTGATCGAGCTTGGCTGTCATCGTGCAGCGACGGGTCGGAACCTGTAAGCAGCGCGGAAATCCGGCAACGAAGTTCTCGGCGAACGTCGGACCCCAAATTGGCGAGTGCGTTTAGGTTTGGCGCGGCGGTGGCACAAGCCAGCTCCCCGCCCTCACCGAGCAGTCCTCGTTGGGTGGCCACTTTGAGGTCAAAAGCCTCCTCGCCGATGGCCACCACGGGACGTGGTCCTTCACCGAAGTTCGTCATCCCGAACGGGAGATTCTGCACCGGAAAATCGGCATGATCTCGGGCAGATTCCACCCATGAGATCAAATCAGGATCGTGTGTGTGGTCAAGTGACATCACTTCTCCTCCGGCATCAAGCCGAGCTTTCGCAGCCCCGAACGAGGGTCATCAAATGAACAGCAGCCCCATGAAATCGCAAAACGTTGGCGGGCCTCTGCAATTTCGAAGTCCTCCAGCTCCCAGTCGTCCACCCTTACCAAGGTTCCACTGAACTCGAAATCTTTCGCCGAAGCCTGAAGAATGTTCACCAAATCAGAGTCATCGCAATCACGAAGATGCGCAACTGCGGCCGCCGTCAAGAAGTTCAAAAAACCATGGGCTGTGGCACCCTTAACCACATCGGAAGGGGCCCGAAGAGGCCAATGCATCCCGGCCGTACCCTTTAAAGGGACTTCGGCGGACGCGGCATCAAGCAGGAATTTGGCCGTCGCTTCCACGGTAGGGAAATCATCGGCCACCAAGCCTCCAGTACGGATCTTCGCACCGGCATCTCCACCAACAACGGTGGCCAACGCCCCCCGAACATCGCTACGCCAATTCAACTCAAAGAACGGGAAGACCTCATCAGGCATGTGATGTAAGGCCGATTCGATACTGGCAGGCGAATCGCCTTTGATCTCCACCACATCGGCAATGGCAAATCCTTCCGATGGGTCGACATGCCGATCGTTGAACTGTTCGAGTGCCTCGACGTCGGCTGTCAGCCCATCCGCGTCATGACGCACCAACACTGAGAGTGGCCAAGGCTCATCTTCTTCAGTGCGAGGCAAATAGGAACTGGCCAACGCTTCAAACGCATTGAGTTCAGTGGCCTTGAGCACAAATCGCTCCAACATCCAAGCATCAGGATGCGATCGCGCCTTCGCATAGGTGGCCACCGCGTCGGACATGGACTGCTTGGCTGGTGGAAACAATCCAGCAAAATCAATGGTGTGCTCCAGCAGCACGACCAACGCCGGGGGAACGTCCGGGACTTCCAGCCGACGCCATCCCGTGTCGCCGTCTATGTCGTGTTCGGTTGCCATACTTCAATCTCCGAATCAGGAGGAAAAATCAGGGGCAGAAGCCAAGCAACGTTCAATACGCCGCAGCACCGAGGCTTTCCCAAGAATGGCGAGAGTATCCGGCAAAGGCGGGCTTGTCGTGCCCCCGGTCACCGCCACCCGAAGTGGCATCCCGGCGGCGCCAAAATTTCCCTCGGCATGTTCATCCGCCCAAGCCTGCAAAGCTGCTTCGACGTTCGAGGCGGTAAAAGACTCGATCCCCGACAGAACTCCCGACAAATCATGCAAACGGGTGAATCCGCTAGGCTCGCCCTTGGCCAGAGCTTTGCGGGTGCCTTTGGTCACCGGCCAAGCAATGTCTTCATCATCCATGACGAAGAACCGACACGACCGAGCCGGGTCATCCAAGGTCTTGGCCCGCTCTCGGTTCGATTCAGCAATGAGAGCGAATTGCTCAGAGGTGGTTCGCTCGATGAATTCTGGATGCTCGGTCTCACAGTGCGCGCGGAACCGTTCCAAAAAATCTTGGGGATTCATGGCCTGGATGGCATCCAAATTGAACGCCAGCAATTTCTGGCGATCAAAACGCGCGTTGGATTTCCCAATGCGATCCAAAGTGAAATTCTCACACAAAAACCCGCAATCAAATTTTTCAAGATCGTCCCCGGCGGACCATCCCAGCAACGCCAAGTAATTGATTAGCACTTCGGGGAGGTATCCCGCACGCCGGAAGTCATCCACACTGACTTCGGGCAGATCAATACCAAGTTCTTTGGCCAAACGCTCGGCACACTCGTGAGGCAATTGCCGGGTTTTGTCGGCAAGCCAAGCTGCCCAACTTTCGGAGTCCACCGCATTCGAGCAGGTCAAGCCGCGTTCTTTGACGACCTTTCGCAGCGCTTTGTCCTTATCCCGTTTGCTCATCTTGGAACCGTCAGGATTTTGAATCAGAGGCAAATGGGCATACACCGGATGATCAAAACCCAGCGCTTGCTGCAACAGTACGTGACGCGGCGTATTGGGCAAATGCTCTTGACCCCGAACCACGTGGGTCACGCCCATGCAGGCATCGTCAACCACCACGGCAAAGTGGTACGTGGGAAAGCCATCTGCCTTGCGAATGACAAAATCATCCACTTCGCCAGGAGCAATTTTGACTTCCCCTAGCACTTCATCCTGAATGATGACCTCAGTTTCATCGGGCACCCGGAAGCGAATAACGTGATCTTCTCCTCGTTCCAGACGCCCTTGCACATCAGCCGGATCAAGTTGAAGGGCGGCCCGGTCGTACCGATACGGGCGCTTCTCGGCTCGCGCGTGATCTCGGGCTGCCGCCAGTTCCTCGCTCGTCTCAAACGCGGGGTACGCCTTCCCTGAATCAATCAGTTTTTGCAGATGCTCTTGGTACACCGACAGACGTTGGGATTGGAAATAAGGGCCATACGCTCCTCCTCCCATGCCCTCGTCCTCGGGACCTTCGTCCCATCCGATCCCCAACCACCGCAAATCTCGAAGGAAGCCCAGACTTGCCGCGTCACTGGAACGCTTCTGGTCTGTGTCTTCGATCCGCAGCAAAAAAGTACCGTCGTGCTTCCGGGCCAGAGCCCAACAGAACAGAGCGGTTCGCGCTCCTCCAACATGCAGGTCGCCAGAAGGGCTGGGAGCAAATCGTGTTCGACAGGTCATGCAATCCTCACTCAGGGCTGAAGTCCAAAGGGAAAAGGATATCCGGCACCACGGGTCGGATCAGAACCACTTCCACCTCATCACCCACCACCAGCAAATGTCGGCCCGCTGGAGCGGCCACCGCAGCAGCAGGTCCGGGGCCTGAACTCACCGGCCGAGCATTTGCGGGAGCAATCAACAAGACTTCGTCGGCCTCCAACTCAAACGAGGAACGATCAAGCACATTGCGCACCGGGCGGAAGGCAGGGCCTGATCGATGGGCCAACTCAAGCTCACCCGCGACCCGGGGTCCATCCTCGTGCAGACGAATCCAGCCACGCAACTCCAAAGCCAAGCGTCCCCCTTCCACCAAACGGGGGCGGCCATTCACGATAACGGCCCGTCGCTTCCGGGCTGCCACCTCCGCGAAGATAGGTTCAAAAGAAAGGATTTCTCCTAAGGAAGACTCGATGGCGGCACGAGGGGGGCCGAGTGTGGCGACCAAAGCGCGGGCCTCGAGTTCATCCACACGCTGTTTGAGAAGCCCCAAACCATCAGGCTGTCCGCGATCCTCTCCCAGAAAATCGAGCAAGCGGTCGGGCATGGGACCATTGGCATCAAATCGAAGACGAAGCAACTCGAGACCTGGAATTCGACCATCGCGGGACGACGAACGGGGTTGAACTCGAATTGCTTTCGGATCCTTTTCGCGTTCATTCTCAATGGAATTCGATCCGGAAGGCGAAGCAACTTCCGCAATCGAAACCACCGAAGCACCAGCGCATCCGAGCATACTCACCAAAGCCAGATGGGCAACCGTCCGAATCACGGAGCATCAAAACCGTTGATGCGATCGATGAGCTGACGGACCAAACCAAACTTGTGCTTGGTGTGGTGGAAGACCAAACGGGGCAGGTGGGTGACTTCTTCTTCTTCGGGCAAAGCTGCGGAGTTTTCGATGTGTCCCGACTTGATCAGGCTGCTGAACTCATCGTTCAGAATGGCCAACTCTTCTTCAGTCAACGCGCGGGTCAATCTCAGCACCAGCATGTCGTGCACGTAACGGGCGGACTGATATACCCGGTAAAACGACGTAATCTCTTCCACGGCATCTTGTGGCGAAGACACAATTCGGTACAGATCAGGATCTTCTGGGCTGATCCATCCTTCCTTAAGCAGTCCACCTTTGGTGAAATCATCCCAGCGCTGCCAAAAATCCCCGTCTTTGCCTTCGACCAAGACCACGGGGACAATGGGGCTTTTTCCGGTTTGGATCAACACCAAGGATTCGAAGACTTCATCCATCGTGCCAAAGCCGCCAGGGAATCCCACGATCGCCTCGGCATGGTCAACGAACATCAATTTCCGAGTAAAGAAGTACCGGAAATTGATCAGCTTGGGGTCTCCCTCGATGACTTCATTGGCCGATGTCTCAAACGGAAGGCGAATGGACAACCCGAAGGATCGTTCCCGACTGGGTCCTTCATGGCCAGCTTTCATGATGCCATCGCCGGCCCCAGTGATGGACATCCAACCTTGTTCGGCCATGAGGCGGCTAAACTCAACTGCGGCGAGGTAATCTGGATGCTCTTCGGGCGTTCGGGCCGAGCCAAAAATTGAGACTTTGCGGACGTCCTCCCAGCCATGAAAGACGTGATAGGCGTACCACATCTCGCGCATGGCGGATGCCATCAAGCGAACTTGTCCCTCGTCGTGCTGGGAACGACGCACCCGGAGCATGGTCTCGCAGATGTCAGCAAGCATGCGGTCGCGAAAGTCTGAGTAATCAAATCCCATGCCCGCCAAGAAGGACTGCATGCGCTTGCGTTCGTCTCGTGGATCAGGAGCCATGCGGATCAGTCTCCCCGGAATCGTCCTCAGACTCCAGTGGCCGCAATTCCACCCGCCATGTGGAAGTGGCCGGAATCGCGGTTTCTTGGCCTTGAGCGTCTTTGATCACCAAATCTTCCCAGCCAAAAACCGGCGATGGTGGGAAGCCATCGCCAGAAAACAACCGGTATCCCGCCTGCAAACTCACGGTGCCCGAGTCACCTTCCAAACGATAGACGAACGTCCGAAGTCCCCCGCCATCGACGAAACCAGTCTCGGCGTAGGACGGATCGATTTCGAGTTCTCGAGGGGTACCTACGGCGGCCCGGAGTGCGGTTCGAAAGGCCAAACGCTGCGTTACATCTTGGGCCGGTGGGAACGAAGCAACATCGCCAGTGCCAGACAACGCACCAATTAGCCCGGCGGGCCCAGAGTACATCTCGCTTCTTGGCCCGCGTAGCCACAGAAAAACCCCCAGCACGAACGGAATCGAAAAACACAAAGTGAACAGCTGGGCGATGCGAGCAAAGGGACGACCCCACCGCCGACCGTCTTTGGTTTCGCGAAGACCACGCACCGCGATGAACAGCGGAATAGGCGGGAACCAGAAGAATGCAAACGCCATGGGAATCGCCAAAAAAGCATAAAGACTGGGATCAGGCCGTTCAGACTTGCGTTCAGAGTTCATGGGGAAAAAGGCTCCAGGACCAGTCCGTCAACCTTCAACTGCAAAGAGAATGGTTCGGTCGGGTTGGGTTCCACGGTGATGGTGGCATTGGCAAAACACCATGCTTCCGCCCCCGAAAGTCGCAACGCAACGTCGATGGTGCGACCCATGTTGCCTTTGGTCTGCATACGCACAATATCCACCGAGAAATCCTCACCCAACGGGTCCGCCACGCCGGCGTACATCCCTTCCGGGCCAACACTGGCCCGAATGGCGGCCGGCGTTTGCGTCTCGACCATATCCACCACACCGGAACCCACTTCATTGAGCATCCACAAGTTGAACAAGCCCATGAAAAAGCCGACCCAGATGGCCCGGGCCGCCCGCATGCGGTCTCTGGGGTGTCCAGGGTCTTTGGCTTCCTTCCGCAGGGCGATCAACCCAAGGACAGAACCCACCATGCTGACCAAATGGCACCCGGGCAGGCACGCCACGATCATGGCAATCAAGGGAAGCGGTCGTCGAGGCGGCTCTTGCACCTCAGTCAGTTTAGGCTGAAGGGCGTATGGCAGTGGATGCACTCGTAATGGGACTGGGCCGCTTCGGCGGCGGCTTGGCGGCCGCGGAAAGTTTGCTGACCGAGGGCCGGCAGGTGCTGGTCACCGACTTGGCCGAAGAAGCGGCCCTGCAAGACTCCATCACCAAGCTCCGAGAGACCTTCGGAGCGCAGGTGCGCTTTCGACTTGGGGGCCACGATCAAGAAGATTTTGCCCAAGCCGAGCTGGTCATCGCCAACCCCGCCGT
>Ga0160422_10000791_pt1 | contig 19482 bp, 15 predicted proteins | sample Fk160mmetaG_FD_108192 | JGI IMG/M metagenome (GOLD analysis project Ga0160422, IMG submission 108192) | Marine microbial communities from the Central Pacific Ocean - Fk160115 60m metaG | ecosystem: Environmental > Aquatic > Marine > Oceanic > Photic zone | place: The Central Pacific Ocean... | reverse complement strand
CAGGATCTTAACGCCTACCATAACTTGGACGCTGAGGTCGAGCTTACTTCAATTCTCTCCGAGCACATTGCTCTTGAAATTGATCGTGAGATTCTTGAGGATCTAATTGTCAATGCTGCAGCTGGCACGCTTTACTGGTCACGTCTCCCGGGACGTTTCTTGAATCGCGAAACAGGTGCGCAGCTTGCAGTTAGCACCAGCCTCGCCGGCCCCGACTTCACTGGTACAGTAAGTGAGTGGTACGAGACTCTTGTCGAGACCATTAACGAAGTATCAGCAGCCATCCACAGAAAGACTCTTCGTGGCGGAGCAAACTTCATCGTGACATCACCTGAAGTTGCAAATCTACTTGAGTTCACTGCCGGATTCCGTGCTAATGTTGGTGTTGACACTGACACTGGCACAATCGGTGCTGTTAAAGTTGGTAGCTTAAGCAAGAAGTGGGATGTGTACGTTGATCCTTACTTCCGTCGTAACCTTGTTCTCGTTGGTCGTAAGGGTGGCAGCTTCCTCGAAAGCGGCTATGTTTACGCTCCATACGTGCCCCTACAGGTCACGCCGACCATCTTCGGTACTGAGGACTTCGTGCCCCGTAAGGGCGTGATGACTCGCTATGCGAAGCAGATGGTTCGTCCTGATATGTATGGCTTGGTTATCTGTCAAGATCTTGTTTAGCAAGATCAGCTATTTATAGCAAAAACCCCGTCTTGGTATTCTGAGGCGGGGTTTTCTATTTTTATAAACTAATTATTACATTGGAGGCTCCATGAATGTCGAAACCCACTTTAACTCCCGTTAGTCAAACTAGTGCTATAGTTTTACCAATTACTGGCGCATTGTCAAGCGCAACAACAATTGTAAATTATGCTTTTGGTATTTATGCAGATCCAAACTCTAGTTTATATGACACGAATTTTATCTCTGGCGCCATCGATCAAGTATCTTATACTTACAAAAAACTTGGTGGCGATGTTTTAGATGTCGAGTTAACTGAGCAGAATATTTTTACGGCCTATGAAGAGGCAGTGCTGGAATATTCTTACATAGTTAACATCCACCAGGCAAAAAATTCTTTGCCAAACATGCTGGGCAACACAACTGGATCTTTTGACCACGATGGTCTTCTTTCTGGCTCAACCTCGCCTGGTTCTAATATCGAGCTTAAATACCCCAAATTTAGATTTGCATATGCAGAAAGGGTAGCTGATGGCATAGCAGCTGAGATTGGCTTAGATGGCTATGAAAACGAATACTCAGCGTCCTTTACTATTAATGATAAACAAACTGATTATGATTTACAAGCCATCATAACCAGCAGCTCAAGCTTGGACATTAATGATAGAAAGATTAAAATCAAGAAAGTCTTTTATAAAACACCACACTCGATGTGGAGGTTCTTTGGATATTATGGTGGCTTAAACTCTGTTGGCAATCTGTCAACATATGGAATGTTTGCAGATGATTCTACATTTGAAGTTATTCCTCCATACCAAAATAAACTACAAGCCATGGCATATGAGGACGCAATATGGACAAGAAATTCTCATTATAGCTACGAGTTAAAAAACAACAAAATACGTATTTTTCCGCAACCTAGAAGCATACAAGTAAGAAAGATGTGGGTTCAATTTACAATTCATAAAGATGCATGGGAGGAAGAAGAAGATAGAAGAGTTGGAGTTTCAGGCATTAATAATATGAATACTTTACCTTTTGCTAATATTCCTTATAAAAGCATCAACAGCATAGGTAAACAGTGGATTCGTCGCTTTGCCTTAGCTTTGTCAAAAGAAATGTTAGGGCAGATCCGTGGAAAATTTTCAACAATTCCAATTCCTGGAGAGTCTGTAACTTTAAACCATTCGGAATTACTTTCCCAAGCAAAAGACGAGCAGGATAAATTAAGAGAAGAACTCAAAACAATATTGGATGAGTTAACTTATAATAAACTTACAACAACACAGTCAGAAACTGTAAAGGCCGCAAATGAAATATTAATGAACGCTCCTCTAGGCGTGTTTGTGGGCTAGGAGGTAGACAATGGCAGAAAAAGATAAATGGAGTCAGCCTTCTTCGCCTCCTCCTCCAATGTTTTTGGGCAAAAAAGAGAGAGATTTAGTAAAGCAAGTCAATGACGAGCTTATAGAAAGAGTCGTTGGCCAGCAGGTTGTCTATTATCCTGTTGATTTGGAGATTACAAATTATCATTCTTTATATGGCGAAGCAGTCAACAAATCTTTTCTGCCGCCTGTAAGAGTTTATGCTTTGGTTGAATGGGATGGAACTGAAACATTCACAGATCATTATGGTTTGGATAAAAATGTTTCTTTAACAGTGCATTTTCACAAAAGAAGATTAACTGAAGACCAAGACCTATTTGTTAGAGAAGGCGATTTTATTTTATATGGTGACTTTTATTACGAGCTAGTTACACTCAAAGAGCCAAAACAGTTGTTTGGCCAAATCGATCACAGATTTGAGATTTCAGCTAAAGCAATAAGAGCAAGAGAGGGTTTATTCGATGCCACGTAGAGAAGACGAAAATCATGATCACTCAGAAGTTGAAGATCCATCTATTATATATGAAAAAATTATTAACCCTTCGACCATAGAGACTATTGATCAAGCGCTTTATAACTGGATTGATGAGGAATTGAATTTAAAAGTTCTTAAGAACAAAGGATGGAAAAAAGTACCAGTTATTTGGACCGGTGCAGAAAGATCCTTCAACGTGAAGCATAATCGCGACTTGAGAAATGATAGAGATGGATCGTTTAATCTACCGCTTATATCTATTGAAAGGACTGGTTTCAATAAAGATTTAACAAAGAGGTTCTTTGGAAATGTACTCGCAATGAACGATGAGCAGGGCGGCTCGATCGTAATGTCAAGAAGAATTAACCAAGAAAAAACTAGAAATTTCGCTCGCGCAGATGCACAAAGAAAAAAAGGACAGCTTAATTTTCCTAGAAAAAACAAAAAAGTAGTTTATCAAACCATTTCGACGCCCGCCCCGGTTTATGTTGAGGTGACCTATGGAGTGACTATTCGAACTGAATATCAACAGCATATGAATGATTTGATTGTGCCTTTCGCAACAGTTCCTGAGCCCCGCGGAATTAATTCTGTTTTTATCACAGAAGATCAACATCATTACGAAGCTTTTATTGATGGTGATTTTTCGTTCGACAACAATATATCTAATTTGTCAGAGGAAGAAAGAAAATTTCAGACCAAAATAAACATGAGAGTTATGGGGTATTTAATAGGCGAGGATAAAAATCAAGTCAAGCCTCGTGTTGTCATTAGAGAAAACGCAGTTGAAGTCAGAATTCCGCGTGAAAGAGTTATTGTCGGTGATATAAATGAAAACTTAGACGAAGGTGCTTTTTATCGCGATTAATAAAATTGGTTTTTGGTTAAAGATAACACTATTTATTTAAGAAATAATATTGGATTTCCCTAGATTTTTTATTTTTTTAAAAGGAGAGCTGGTAAATGTCTGTTAAAAAATTTAAGTTTGTATCACCCGGTGTTTTTATCGATGAGATCGATAATTCACAATTGCCCGCAGTGTCCGACGCGATCGGTCCTGTAATTATTGGCCGAGCGCCAAAAGGTCCTTCTATGAGACCTACGAAAGTCAACTCTTTTTCGGAGTTTGTTGACGTTTTTGGTGTTCCCATGCCGGGAGGTCAAGGCAGCGACGTCTGGAGAGAAGGCAATCAAACAACGCCTATGTATGGCATGTATGCTGCACAAGCATGGTTGCGAAACGCTAACCCATTAACTTATGTTAGACTCTTGGGAGAACAGCACAGCAAGGCGAATGCATATGCTGGCTATGGTGGCTGGGAGACTTGGCTCAAAGGAGATGTTGGCACCTCCGCTGAAATTGGCATTGACAGAAACCTCAACGGCGGAGCGTATGGATTGTTTATTGCACCTACAACCGGTTCCAGCGCCAGTCCAAGCAACGTTGCCACTGGATCACTAGCGGCTGTTGTGTACTTGACAGAGGGCAGCTTCGAATTAAGTGGTGCGGTCCCTGGTCCTGCCGCTATGCAGGCAACTGGTACTGCTGTGCTAACACTCAGCAAGGCGACTGGCAAAACTTTTACAGCTGTTATTAAAGATAGAAATGGAAATATAACAAAGAAAACAGATTTCAACTTTGATCGGAATAGTGAAAAATATATTCGCAAAGCTTTAAATACTAATCCAATTTTAACAAGTAATTTATCACGTAATCAAGATAATAGACAAACTTATTGGGTTGGAGAGACATTCGATAGAGCTGTTAGCGATTTGGTTGCCTCTTCTGATGCTAATGGTTACATGGGTGTTGTGCTGGGCCTACGCGAAGGTACTAGCTCCTGGCAACACCACCGAGAAGGAGCTAAAAAGTCTAGTACAGGATGGATTATTTCTCAGGATTTAAGACAGGGTACTGGCGCCCCAGCCGGCGGATTTGATCCAACCAATCATCCAAATCATACTTCAAAGCTATTTAAGTTTCATGCTCTTGATAGTGGAGAGTGGGCGCAAAGTAGCATAAAAATTTCTATTCAAGATGTTCGAGTTGCAACAGACACCTATAATCCATATGGATCGTTCACCGTAGTGGTGCGAAAGATTGATGATAATGACGGTGCAGTAAGAGTATTAGAAAGCTTCACTGGCTGCAATCTTAATCCAAATTCTGTCAATTATGTTGCTAGAAAAATTGGTGATTCTTTCACTGTGTGGGATGAAGATACTAAGAGATATATTCATAAGGGAAATTATGAGAACTTATCTCAGTACATTTATATTCAAATGGACGGCGACGTAGATGCCGGCGTAGCAGATCCGCTTCTATTGCCGTACGGCTTTTATGGTCCGACAAAATTCAAGAATTTTAGCATCGCTCATACTGCTACTGGATCCACAGCTTTTGGTGATGGCAGTACTGCCTTCAACGCAGCATTCGTTATCGGTTCGGGAAGCATTGTCGGTTCAGCCACCAAAGGCAGCGGTGGAAATATATTGTCAGGAACAGTACCGCGTTTTGTAGTGATGAACGTCACCAACACGCGTCAATCCGCTGTCGAGGGCCTTCAATATGCAAATTCAATTGCATCGACAATTCACATGCAATTCCCAACATTTACGCTTCGATCAGGCTCTGTTGATAATAGCCTAGGCTCTCCTCGCGATGCCTACTTTGGCGTTGATATGAGGAGAACAGAAACCGGAATAGCTTTCGATGAAAGCACAATTGATTTAGCACGCAGACTACCAACAGGCGTTAGTTCGAACTCAACAGAAACTGCATTTATCTTTACATTAGATGATTTACGTAAAGACGTAGAGGGAATTGTCCTTTACCAAAGCGGCAGCCGCAGCGCAGGCAATTCAGTGACAGCGGAAAGTGGCAGCTATAAGGATATTCTTGATGCCGGCCACAATCGCTTTACAATTCCTCTTGTAGGCGGCTTTGACGGTATTAACATTACCGAAAGAGATCCCTTCAATAGCACTTCAATGGAAGACAAGACAGAGAAAAATAGCTCTGCTTTCTATAGTGTGAAAAAAGCGATTGATACACTTACAGATCCCGAGGTTGTAGAAATGAACATGGCCTCCATCCCTGGCCTTTGGCACGAGGGACTGACTAATCACCTGATCAATACTTGTGAAGATAGAGGCGATGCCTTAGCGGTTGTTGATCTCAAGGGTGGTTACCAGCCCAAGTGGGAATCTGGTACAGAAGTTTATGGTAGTCATACAACAACTATTACTAACTTAAGAAACCGAGCTTTGAATTCAAGTTATGCATGCGCATATTATCCTTGGGTTCGCATCAGAGATTCGATTAATGGATCGATCCTTTGGGCTCCTCCCTCGATTGCAGCAATTGGCACCTTTGCTAGCTCACAGGCCAAATCCGCACTGTGGTTTGCTCCTGCAGGCTTCACACGCGGCGGCTTGACAGAAGGCTCAGCTGGCGTTCCGGTTATTGGAGTTCGCGAGCGCTTGACATCAAAGATGCGCGACGAGCTTTATGAGGCAAACATTAACCCAATTGCGACATTCCCAGCAGAAGGCATTGTCATCTTCGGTCAGAAGACACTGCAAGTGACACCTTCCGCTTTAGACAGAATTAACGTAAGAAGATTGATGATCTTCATTAAGAAGGAGATTTCGCGAATTGCAGCGACTACTCTGTTCGAGCAGAACGTGCCTTCAACTTGGGCAAACTTTACGAGCAGAGCAATTCCCTTCTTGCGCGATATTAAGGTTGGCTTAGGCTTAACAGACTTCAAGGTTGTCTTGGACGAGTCTACAACAACTGAAGATTTGATTGATAGAAATATCATGTATGCAAAGATTTTCCTCAAGCCTGCCAGAGCAATTGAATTTATTGCACTTGACTTTGTGGTCAGCAGGTCAGGAGCATCATTCGAAGATTAATAAAACAAAAAAGTTATAGAGACCTAATTATTATTAGAAATACCGTTGGAGGGTAATTTAAATGGCAAATGAGACAAATTTTTTCTGGGCAGCATCAACGCTAGAGCCAAAAAGACAATATAAGTTTATTGTTTTGATTCCAGGCCTTACGAATTCGAGATACTATGCTACAAAAGCCGGCCGTCCTGGTGTAAAAGTTGGCGAAACTCCACACAAATATTTAAATCACACTTTTTACTACCCCGGAATAGCCGAATGGGATCCTGTTACGATTTCATTTGTTGATCCCGGCGGTGCTAATGATATGACTCAAGGACTCTATGACGCTCTTATCTCAATGGGCTATACTCTTCCAACTGATCCAAACTTGGTAACACAAAGAACCATCACAAAGGCTTCGGCTGTTGAGGCTTTCAATCAAGTTCAGATCCAAACCTTAGACTCTAACGGAGCAAAGTCTCTGGGAAGAACGACACCTAATACAGAAGTATCAGAAACTTGGACACTCAATAATGCATGGCCAACTGATATTAAATGGGGCGAGCTAGATTATAGCGGCGACGGAATGGTTACATTGGACGTTACTTTCCGCTATGATTGGGCCGAAAACGCAAAAGGTGTCCCAACCACTTAAAAAAGCTTTAAATTTACGATAAAGTATTGTATTATTTAAAAAACAAATGAGGTAAAAATGGGTGCTAGAAATAATGAAGAGCGTTTAGGTTCGCCAAACGTTCCTGCTGATATTCCTGTCCCCGAGCTTATGAACGAACAAACTCAAGCGTCGGCATTTCAAATGCCCCGGCCAACAGAGTTTGTTGAATTGCCCTCGCAAGGAAAATTCTATCCAGAAGATCATCCCTTGTACGGTCAAGAAAGCTTGGAGATTCGTTTTATGACAGCGAAAGATGAAGATATCTTAACTTCGCAGTCTCTTTTAAGAAAAGGCCTAGCGCTGGATCGATTCTTGCAAAATATTATTATTGACAAGAAAGTCAAGGTTAATGATTTATTGGTATGCGATAAGAATGCACTGGTCGTAAAAGCCAGGATTACGGGCTATGGCCCTCTTTATCAAACAAAGATATCATGTCCAGCATGCGGCACGTCTCAAGATCATGAATTCAATTTGGATGATGTGAAGGTTGTCACGGCTGATGATATTGTTGAGCAAGGCGCGAGTTTGGATGAGAATGGTCATATAACTTTGCAACTTCCTAGGACAAATGCAACAGTGGCTTTGAGATTGTTGACTGGCAAAGATGAAAACCAGCTGGTCAAAAATAGCAATGTAAGAAACAAAAATACTGAAAAGGTTTCTAATCTTTTAACAAATCAATTGAAGACTTTGTTGATTTCAGTGAATGGCAATACAGATCGCCGCTTCATTAATGAATTCGTCGACAATATGCCGGCCATGGATTCAAGGTTCTTAAGAAAAGAGTATGCCAAAAATACACCAACGGTTGATATGACTCAGCCGTTTGCTTGCCAAGAGTGTTTTTACGATCAAGACATGGAGGTGCCGTTTACTACGGACTTTTTTTGGCCTAACTAATGATTACATTCAAAATGTTTATGAGCAATTGTTTTTAATGAAATATCATGGTGGATGGGGTTTCTTGGAAGCATACAATTTGCCGACAATAATAAGAATGTGGTTTGTGAAAAGACTTCAAAAGCAATTTGAGATGGAAAAGGAAGCTCACGAAGAAGCTTCATCTAAAGCTAAAAGAAGGTAAAAAGAAGGCCAGGCTTATGTCTGGTCTTTTATTTTATAAATAACTATTTACTCTATAAGAGTGGGGATTTGCTATGAAAATCAACGAAGATAATTTGGCACCTGTTATAATCGACTTAAATATAAAAAGCAAAGGCGAGGTAACAGAGAGTTTTTTAAGTATTTTGGGTCATGGCATCAAAACCATTCTTCGTAGAATGTTCTGGGAAGATTATGGTATACCTTCTAATGTCAAGGTGCGAGGAACTTCATCTCAGCTTTCTGCCTTTCGTAACGCGATAACACGTGAAAAAAAGTATTTGGATGCGATATCTGATTATGGCTTAAATGATCCAAAAACTTATAGAAGCAGGGCAATGCTTGATTCGGCCGTAAATAAATTTGAAAGAAAGACCGGTCTAAAGTGGCCTTTCGAATAGGATATAATCTGAATGGCGAATGAAACAGAAGAACTAAGGCTGGCTATATTAAAAGAAATGCGCGATGTTACAATCGAGCTAGCTAATAAAAACGCCGAGATTAAATTAGCCCAGGGTGAAATATTTAAAGGCCGCGAAGAAGAGTTGAATATTTTACAATCTTTGCGGGAAGAAGCTCAATCTGTAAGAGATCTTCTACAGGGATCCCTTTCAACAGTCAAAGAACGCGCCGAAGCTCAGCTAAAAGAACTTTTAAAAGTAAGAGAAGAAAAACAATTAAAAGGCGAACTAAACGAAGTTGAACGCATTGCGCTTGAAAAAAAAGCAGCGCAGCTACAAAGCATTCTTCAATTAAATGAAGATCAATTAAAACAAATGAGGCAATTTAACGACGAGCAAACTCGATCAATTGCCACAACAGAAAAAATAATCAATCATTCTGAAAGAGTCGGCAGGGAATTAGCCGGCTGGACCGGAGTCACTTCTCAGTGGAAAGATACGCTTTACGGCAGTTTTGTTGAAGTAATCAAAGTCGGCGGCGGATTAGCCAGCGCCGGCGATATGGTAAGGCAATTAGGAAAAAATGCCGGCGCAATTTTAGAAAACGTTATTGGTTCTAGTATAATGAAGGTTCAAGAAGCAACCATGGCGTTGGCAGTCGAAACTTTCAATGTACAGGCCGGCTTCGAAAAAGCCACAAGCTCTGGCGGTCAATATACTGATCAAATTATAGATCTAAGCTTCTCAAACAGAGCAATGGGAATTGGCATGCAAGAAGCGGCCGAGGCTTTTTCTGCCTTAGACACAAATCTTAGTAGATTTCGTCTTATGAGTGAACAAACACAAGATTCTCTAGCACACTTGGTTGCGACAATGGAAAAATCCGGTGTTAGTACTGCGACTGCAACAAAAAACTTAAATTTTATGATGGGTGCTTTAGGAAAAACTGCGCCTCAAGCTGAGCGACTTACAAAACAATTGGCCGGCCTGGCCGATTCTATTGGCGTGGCCGCTAATACAATTCAAGAGGACTTCGCACAAGCAACAAAACAATTAGCACACTACGGCGACCAAATGATAGGTGTTTTTGCGAAGGTTAAGGCAGCAGCTGTTGCTTTAAACACAGATATGTCTTCAGTTTTAAACTTTACTGAGCAATTTGACACAATTGAGAGCGCTGCAAAAGTATCTTCGAATATTAATTCTTTGATGGGTGAAAGAGTACTCGACCCCATGGGCATGATGGCAAAGAATTCTGCAGACCGCATGCGAGAATTGGTTGTGCAAATGCATGGCAGTGCCCGGGCAGCAGAATTAGCTGCCAATCCCCGCGGCGTCTTGGCTTTTGCTAGATTGACCGGTATCAAAGACACAGCACTGGCATTGAAAGTGCTGCAAGGCGATATCGCGGCTTTTGATGAAATGACGGCAAAAGCAAAATTGGCTGAAAAAGAGCAGGCTAAATTAGCAAAACAAGCTGAACGAGCAATGGATACTATGAAAATGGGCAAAGTAATTCTTGAAAGCTTTGCAATTGCAGTTCAGCCAGTTGTTGAGGTCATTAGAGATATTGTTGTGTTTATAGTAAAACTCAATGATGAGACTGGAGGCCTCATTACAGGATTAATAGGGCTAGCTGCTGTCTTTAAAGTAGTTTTCATGGCGATTAGAGCCCAAGCTGCCTTCATGGCAATAAAAACAGCTGCTCAGGGATCAAGCATAATTAAAGCCATGGCTTTGAGAAAGCAGCAGTCAGCAGTCGACACCGCAGCTTCTGCAAAAAGAATAGCAGAGATTAATGCCGAAACAGCTGCTTTGCAAAGGCAAAATAGGACTCAAGGGGCCGGCGGGGCCGGCGCAGCAAAAGGGTCAGCCGGCATGATGGCTAAAGCAGCAGTAGTGGCAGCGTATGGTGTTGCCATGGCTGGTCTTGGCGCCGCCGTATATCTTACCGCAGAGGCTTTTGCAACTCTAGCAGCTGCTTTCAAGCAATTTGATGCACCAACGCTTCTTGCTTCTGCAGCTGCAATTGGCATACTTGCCGCAGGCTTCTTCTTTATGGCAAAAGGTCTTTTGGCTTCGGCGGCTGGAGGCGCTGCTGCAGCAATACCACTAGCAACAGTCGGCGCAGCAATATTGATGATTGGTGGCGGTATATTCTTGGCAGTTTCCGGCTTTGTTTTGTTAGGTGAAGGCGGCCTTAAAGCGGCACAAGCAATGATTATCACGGCAGCTGCAATGGGTATCATGGCGCTTGCAATGAAAGTTATGGCAGTTGTTTCTATTGCAGCGCTTTTTGGTTTTGGAATGCTTGCCGCTGGAATTACACTTGTTGGATTGGCACTGCGGACAATTAGGACCGCAGATTTAACTGCACTTGGAAATATGTTTGGTGGTTTAGGAAAAGTGGCAGCTGCCGGCGGTGTCAATCTGCAAAACATGAAAAATCACATTGTCGAGTTGGCAGAACTAGCAGAAGGAATGGAAGGTAAAGCAATTGGTACATATGTTGAGTTTGCCAACGCAACTGAAAAATTTGGATTTGCCGGCGAGAACATAACCGCTCCTGCCATGGCAACTAGATATGCAACAGCTGCAGTTTCAGCCGCACCAGCAGCTGCTTCTCCTGCCGCTAGTACATCTCCTGTGATAAAACAAAGAGGCGCCGGCGGAGTTGATGGAAATTCATATAAGTTCTATTTAAGCATAGGAGAGGAAGATTTTGAACCCTATATTGTTGATATAATCAAGAATGCAGGTGGAGGTTAATAAATGTCAGTAGATGCAACAAATTCATATTACAAAAATGGCAGCTCATCTGGCATAACACTAGATTTTTATCATGTGCCAACAAAAAGAAGAGTTACATTTAAAGCATTTTTAACCCAAATGGATGATAGTTTTAATGCCAAATATAATACAGAAGAAGTTTACGGAAGAATGGATCCATTTCAGATTTTTCAAGGAACAAGCAGGCAAATTAGCATAAGTTGGCAAATTCCAGCATATAGCGCGACGGAGGCAAAGGAAAACTTACGTAGATGTTCTTTGTTGGCAGCAATGCAATATCCAGTTTATGAAAGGACTGGCCGCCGCAGAAGTGAAGCTTCGACTATTAAAGGCAGCCCGGTTGTTAAAGTTAAATTTGCCAATTTAATAGCTAGCAATACTGCACTTGGCGGAACAGCAGAGACATCCGGCCTTGCAGCTGCGATGAGTGGGCTGAGCTTTAGTCCAAATGTGGAAGCTGGGTTTGTAGTAGAGGATGTCGGAGGACAAACAATGATGTTTCCTAAACTAATCGACTTAAGTTGTCAATTGGCTATCATTCATCAGCATTCATTAGGGTGGCAACAAGATGGCAACGCTAGGGGCAATGCAATGAAAAGATTTCCTTATAATATATCCAATACAAATGCTATTTCAACTTATGCTGCGCCCAGGTCACTAACAGCAGATGAGACATTAACCAATACACGGATTGAAGAGGCTGTGCAAGGTAGCAATTCTGCGGAGATAGAAGAGTTCGTAGGTTCAGATTCCGGTGAAGGCGTAACGGATCTTATGTTAAGCTCAGTTAGTCCGACAGAACCAGGTCTTTTATCTGACGCTCAACAATTTAAACTTGATCCTCGATTGGCTGACGCCAAGCCCCCGCGCAAATATAAATTAAAATCAAAATTTCTTGACGACGCTGAAAGAGTACGGGTCAATGAACAAATTAAGAATGAGGCCAAAATAGCCTCTTTAAACAAAAAGGTAATTTAAGGTATGGCAGACAGATATGAAACACAAGAACTTTTCTTAAATACTAATGATATGTACCGTCACGTCTTTGCAAAAAGAGGCGTTAGCTTTGTGCGTCATTATGGTACGCCAGCCTTAAGACATCCAACGCCTGAAGAATTGGCAAGAATTGCAATGCGAACTCATATCTGGAGAACGGGTGATAGATTCTACAAACTAGCACAAGAGTTTTACGGAGATTCACGTTACTGGTGGGTTATTGCTTGGGCAAATAGATCCCCCACAGAAGCTCATGTTGAATATGGCGACAGTATTAACATTCCTTTGGACTTGGAAATATTTCTAGAAATTGTTGAGTCATAGGCGGTAAATCAAAATGGCAAAAAAACCATCAGAATATCCAATTGGAGAAATCGTTAGCGAAGCTAAAACTTTAGCGATCAAAGATCGCGAAAGGCTTTCAAAAGGCATAAAAGGCTCCGGTGAAGGCGCCGCCCGCCGAAAGAATTTTAATATAAAGCTCTTGAGAAAGGCTGTTAATGAAGTTTTGAGAAGCAAAGGCTTGGCATCGGCGGACGTAACATATGTGCGAGACGGCAAAGAGGCCAGGGAGATACCTTTAAAAAGTTATATAACTACAAATGCAGGTGGCCCAGGTGGTACCCCGGCATTTGCGAGAGCAGTCGATGAATTACCAGCAGAAACTGCCGCTTCTGATAAGACTGGAGAAGAAACTACAACAGGCGAAGGCGCCGATGAAACTACTAATTTCATTGAGGATGCAGATAATGCACGTGCCGAAAGAAGATTTCAAGAACAATGCTTTTTGATTGATAATTACGAGCCGATTGTGCAAGCCAACATGAAGCGTCCATATGGCAAATATTTTACGTGTGTTGGCCTGCCTCCATCCCGCGTTATCAGCAGAATATCAACATCAGAAGATATAAGTTCTTTTGTTGATATCAAACCTCACGAATTAGCCGGCTTGCATCCGCAGCTCAGATTTTTTAAAGTATATCCTGGCGGAAAAGAAAAAGAAATATTGTTCGTAGATCATAACAACAAACAAAGTATTGACGAATATTTTTCTAACAGGAAAGGTCGAGTCGATGGTGTAGGTGTCAAAAAATTTACTTGGAAATATATCGGCAAAACAGATGTAGAAGTTGAAACAAATATTAAATGTAAATTAACTTTATCATTTCGCAATTTAGAGGATATAGATCCCGCCGATGTTGATAAAAAACAATACGGCACTTTTTTAGATATGATTTTGCTTTCACCGGGGAAGGTCCGAACAAAAGTAAAAGACCCTTTTGGGGTTCCATTTGATGAATGGGATCCGGAAAAATATGAGATTAAAGTTGTTGCCGGCTGGTCTGCTCCTACTTCGAAAAATAATTTAGTTTCTGCTAGATTGAGAAAATTTTTAGAAACGCAAAGCACCACCATGCACTTAGGTCTTTTAGGCCATGCATTCGACTTTAAAGATGATGGTTCCGGCACTTTGCAGATTGAATTTTTAGGTAGAATAGATTTTAGCACAAACAGTCCAAATGTTGATATTTTCAATATGGGCGAAAATTTTAAAAAAGGCTTAGAGAAGCAGAAAAAACGTTTAGAAAGCGCTAGAAAAAAAGCCAAAAGGGCCCGTGCTGCTTCAGACGCTGCCGGTTTTTTTAGCACAGATACGTTATTAGATCTCGACGCCAAAGCAGCGCTTGAGTCTGCGCTCGGCGTCGAAGACGCCCGCGATCCAGGCGTAAAGAGTTTGGCACGCAAGGCTAGAGAGGAGGAAGCTCAACTTGAAATTTTAGAACAAAACTTAGATACTTTTGTAACTTCAGAAAAATCCAGACGATATCAACTTTTGCTAGAAAGATTGTATGAAAGCGGCAATATGCGTTATATTGATTTAACTGAAGAACAAGTAAATTTAATGAACGAAGGTCAATTAACAAGAAAACAGTCGGCAATAATGAGAAAATATGGTGTCACTGAAAAATCTAAAAAAGATTCTACTCCAAAGAGAAAGAGAATTGATTTTGCCATTCACACAATCACCCCAGCCGGATCCGCTGCTGGTAATTTAGATTATGATGCTGGGAGTGACGCGACTTCACGAGCAATGAAAAAAGCTACTGACGAACCTTCTACTAAAGAAGGCGAGACAGATACAGATAGAGAAGACAAATTAAAAGCCGGCCTAGATGATGCGCAAAGAGAGCTTCAGAACAGCACTTCAAAACCCGCTGGTCATTACAGGATAAATTATTTCTATCTTGGAGACTTGCTCGAAGCAGCATTTAGTTTATTAGGAAATGTCGGCTCTGGGTCAAAAAGTATAAGATATTTGCTAGGCGATATGACCATGATCGATCCATTAACTGGTGGTGTTGTTGCTTTCAATATGGCTGACACGCCGATTTCTTTAATATTATTTTTAGAATGGTATAACAACAAAGCAGTTAAGACTCAGAGAGAATCCTGGCCGATAAAGCAATTTATCAAAGATGTGGTACGTGATTTGATTATTGCGTCTTTAAGTCCAGAATGTTTTGCTGGCTATAATTCTGCTCCTTCAGTACATATATCACATGTCGATGGCCCTGGAGATCGCCGCGGCAGAGATCGTGTCAGAAACGGCATCGGCCGTATTAGATCTATAAAACATATAAAACCGCACCCACCCAGAAGAACTGCCGCATTGACCAAAGCTGGAAATTTATATAATTACAATTATATCTATACCCACAACGCACCATCTCCAGGCTTATCCGGCAATTCTGCTAGAGATACAAAACGCGGCATATATCATTTTTATCAGGGCGCTGATAAGGGAATCTTGAAAAGCATAAAATATAGTCGTCGTGATATGCCATATCTCAAGGCAGCGAGAACGGAAATGGATGGCGTCGATCCAATCAGCGCGCAAATAAGAGAAAACTATACTGTAAATCTAACCACGATTGGATCTACTTTTTTTAGGCCCGGCCAATATGTTTTTATCCACCCTCGTGTTTCGGGCGGCAGGACATCTAGAGCAAGATCACTCACTATGAAGCTAGGAATGGCAGGCTATATTCACCTGACAGAGGTGGAGTGTATCGTTGAGCCCGGACGCTTTGAAACACGCTTAGAAGGCTATAACGATGGCATGATAGGAATGAAGATAGGTACTAAAATACCAAAAGCGAGAAGGATTTCTGGTACTTCGACGTCAGTTGCCGAGCCTCTAGGTAAAGGAGAAGAGCACCCGCCGCCGAAGGGACCTTCAGCAAAAGTACTGGATGCGCATAAAGAAAAAGAAGCCGCAAGAAAATTTGCGAAAGAGCATGGATTGGGCCACCTTGTTGAGGCGCCGCTTCCAGGTACAATCGCCGCTTCAAAAGCCGCAAAGAAAGCAGGCGCCCCTGCCCGAGACCTAGGACCATCTTCTGATTGATGAACTATTTACAGCAAGACGAGGTAATTTGTTTTGAGCACTATCGATATATTTGAAGATGAAAAAAGGTTCAAAAAAGAATTTGAATTCTTAGAAAGGTATTCTACTGAGTATCCAAACAACTACGACTATATTGATTTCTCGTATGATCAGACTTATTATGGACGTTTTGATTCAGATGGCGATACAGTAGAGCTTAAAGAAAATAATTGTCGACTTATAGTTGGCGGAAAAGATGATGTCTGGGCAGTTAAATTTGTTGCTGATGCTTTTGAAGAGTTCAGAGATTATATGAAAAAAGCAGTTTATTATAACAAAGTAGATACTAATATTGCTAGCCAATACACTTCTTTAACACCGGTCAAAGGTTGGCAGAGTTTAAAGAATCTTTATAATGTTCATATGAATAAACTATACCAGAACTTTATTGGTTCGTATGTTAAAAAAAGAGGTAGAAATAAAAGGATAACTGATTTTAAAAGCTTTATGAAAGTTTTCATGGAATATGTTGAACAGCTGACGCCTGATATTCCTTTTACCAAGACTGCTTTTGCAAGATCTAGAAAATGTCCTCCGCATGTTAGTGGCTTGATCATTCAGTTAGGCAAATTTAATCGTGATATGCACAGTCGTAGAGAAAATTCATATGATGATCCTAACTATAAGTTCTTTCGGAACACTGCTAGAAAATTTGGTTTTTATGTTGACAAGAATGCACCGTGGACTCTTGTTGCAAATCTGGGGTCTGGCTTTAAGTACAAAGTAAGTCCGTTTCCATCGCAACCTAATTTCCCAGATCGAATTGCTGAATCAGGAATGGCGCCATACATAAAAAAACATGTCAACGACGGCTTAACTGTACATGAGCAATTATATTTTAAAACTCATATAGGAGATGAGTGGGATGATTTAAATGGTGGCGACATGGTAACTCTTAGGCACTATCTATTTCAATTTTATACTTCATTTGTATCAGCTTCTCCTTATATTTTGCACAATCCAGAGAGCCATGCGCATGTTGTTGGTCATGGTCCCAATATGCGTGTAAAATACGCTAGCAAGAAAAAGCCCTTAATTAAATTCTATAGAGAAAACTTAGGAGAGCTTGATCAATATGGCGGCATGCCAGACAACTATATAGATAATTTTGGACCAAAATTTTGGTTGATGATATACATGAGGATTCGTTTTGCCGAGGCTTCAATGAAGTTAAATGTGAAAAAAGAGTACTATGACGTTATGAAAGTTATGCAGTATCAGTCAATGTATCATGCCATAGAACATATTAACAATAGAACAAAGCAAAACATAAAAACAAAGTTCAATATTATAGGCGGAAAGAAATTAAATGACAAAAACAAGCAGCCAGAAAAGAATCTACCTAAGACAATGAAAATTATTTCGCCAACAGGAAAGATAATTGAAACTGATACTAGTGTGCAGACCGTAGAATCGACTGCTAGCTCTGCTTCTTCAATTGTAACTTCAGGCGGCACTGCAACTTCTACCGGGCCGGCTGCTGGCACCTCCGGTGGCGGCGGTGGTGGAGGCTATTAACTTTATCGTTTTGGTTCTTAAAATAAGAATGTAGCAAAATGATTTTTCAACCACTAGACAAAAAGCGTGAATGCAAGCTGTTTTATTATGACGGCGATCTAAATGAAAACTTGCCGGCAAATCCAGCTGCAACTTGGAAGTATTTAGAATATCTAGATGATATAAAGAATATAAAGTACGCCAACTTGTTTTGTCAAGATAAAAGTTTGACCGATGTATGCCCAGAGCATTTAAAATATGACTGGAAGAAAGTTACAGATCGGCTAAGAGCATACATGAGAGCATTTAACTTGGCTAAAATTGATATGAATGATATATGCTTTTTTGATTCTGTGCCTGAGATATTTTTGTTGGAGTACTTCGATCTTAAAAACCAGATTACACAGCATGTATTAAAAAACTTTCCAGAACCAAATAATTATAACTTTTTGCTTTCGCTAACTAAGTTTGCCGAATCAGTAAAAAGCAAACAGCTCAATATTGATACAGAAAGTCTAAATTTAGGAAAGTTCAAGACACGACAGTTTATAAAGAAAGTAAAGAAGATAAATCATAATATTGATTATAATATCTTTGGCACAAAGACTGGCCGGCTAACAACCAAACCCAACAGTTTTCCAATTATGACATTGGACCGCGACCATCGTTCGGTTTTGAAGCCCAATAATGATGTCTTTGTCGAGCTAGATTATAACGCCGCTGAATTAAGAGTGTTTATGGGTCTTTTAGGCATTTCGCAACCAAAGGGAGATATCCATGCTTGGATAGGACAAAATGTCTTTAAGGGTGGTTTATCTAGGGATATAATAAAGAAGAAAGTTTTCGCTTGGTTGTACAATCCACAAGCAAAAGACTCTCGACTTGAAAAAATATTCAATAAAAACAAGATCTTGGAAAAATACTACAATGGATTAGAGATCAGTACACCATTTAAAAGAATTATTGAAGCTGATAATCATCATGCGTTAAATTATATAATACAAAGCACCACCAGTGACTTGTTTTTAAGGCAGGTTGTCGAGGTTTCAAAAATTCTAGAAAAGACGAATTCATATATTGCTTTCAGTATTCACGATAGTTTTGTAATTGATTTAAAACGTGAAGATAAACATTTATTGGAAGAAATTATGCAAGTATTTTCAAAAACTGTATTTGGAGACTTTAAAATTAATTTAAGTATCGGAAAAGATTTTGGAAATATGATTAAAATTGATACTATTTAATAGGAGAAAAGGAGAATTTTGTATTATGCGCATTACAAAACAAAAATTAATCAATCTAATTAAGGAAGAATTGGCAAATGAAGTTTCTTTAGAAGAGGAGACTTTGGAAGAAGTTGATCAAGAAGCAGTGACGCTGGCGACCATCCGCCAGGCCCTGAGCCAAACGTTCAATGGCCAAAGTGCTAGTGAAAGGCAAATGCTTCAAACTTTCATTCAGAACTTCGGCAAAGCTGCAGCAGGGGGAGCGGTCGACCGCGACCCGACTGTTAGAAGACAAATGGAATTCCTCACCCGGGCCATGAATAAAGTTGCCGGCAATGATAGCGACGCAGGCGGCGGCGGAACACTGGGTAAAGATCCTAGACGCGATGGCGGTACTGGGTCAGGTCGTTCTAAAGCGAATCAAGCCTCAGTTCGAGCAACCAGTGGCGAAGGTTTTGGCTCTAAAGCTAACAAAGATGCTCCTTCATTAGCTGATTTGGGTAAATCTTATGGCGGTGTGCCAGATGACCCCTCAGCTCCAGATCGCAACCAAGCCTCAGTTCGAGCAACCAGTGGCGAAGGTTTTGGCTCTAAAGCGGATAAAGAGACCCCTATTAAAACTCGCAAAGGCATTGGCCGCGGCAGCACGGTGCAGTCTGACGGCCCCTCGCCCGCCGCATTAGCCGGCGACAGATACTCTACTCAGCGCCGCGGCTTCAGGCCGGCCTACCTTGACCGCGCGCTAGAGGAAGGTCAGCACTCTCCCGGAAGCAAAGTCACAAAGAACGCTTTGGAAGATTTAATCAAAGAAGCCGTTGCAGAATTAATTAATAAATAACAAATGAGGAAAAAGTGGAAACGGTTATAGGCTTAGGTCAGGCCGGCTGCAATATAGCAGAAAGATTTTCT
>Ga0160422_10000790_pt1 | contig 19502 bp, 19 predicted proteins | sample Fk160mmetaG_FD_108192 | JGI IMG/M metagenome (GOLD analysis project Ga0160422, IMG submission 108192) | Marine microbial communities from the Central Pacific Ocean - Fk160115 60m metaG | ecosystem: Environmental > Aquatic > Marine > Oceanic > Photic zone | place: The Central Pacific Ocean... | reverse complement strand
TTGCATCAAACGACGCGTCATGAGAACGAGATCATGGCTCTCAAGAAGGTTGACGAAATACGGGACGACTTTGCGTTGAGAGGACGAAGTGAACTCTATAGAGTGGACCTTAAGAGCATGGCAAGTGCCCATCGATTGCATCAAGGCATCAACTTGCGAGGGCACCAAGTCTGGGCTTCTTACGAGCATTTCCAAGAAATTTTGGCGATTCGAAACCAACCCGCAGATGAAGAACTCTGGGACATCGTCGAATTCTTCAGTAACCATTCCGACCCAAATCTGTTCAAGGAACGGCACGCTCTTACGCAATCTGAATTTAGAAAGTTGGTTCAACCACTGATTCGGACCGGGCACATTGTGCAAGATTTCCGTGGTGGATTCAGGAGCGTGTTTGTTCCAGAGGGCGTTGATCGGGCCGAACTGCGCAAGGAGTACATCAGAAAATTGGTTGAAAAATTCCCAGTGATCACGCTCCGTCAACTCACGCAACTCGCCGGTCCGTCGTTCAAACCAGAGGAGTTGAAGGCGGTCCTCAACAGCTTCGAGGAGGACGAGACCCTCATCAAAGGGTTCCTCATCGAGGATTTTCACCAAGTTTGTTGGGGGAGAAAAGAACTGCTCAAAGAAGCCAAATCCATTCCAGCGATCCGTGATTTCGTTCTCCCGCCCTCCGACCCCATTGCCCCTTATTTTGCCGACATCATGAAGGAACGTTTCGGCTTTGGTTCAGCCTATTTGGTCTTCAGAAACGCCGAGCCGGTGGCTGCTTTCAAGGCCAACACGCGAAACAAAATCATTGACGTGAAAGATTACGAAGGTTCTGAAAAGGCCTGGCGAATCGTCAAAGAATTCGCATGGGAACATCAAATGCCGCTTCAAACTGAACTCCGAATCGGCGGTAAGAAGTTGAAGTGAGCGATTATCTACTTCCCTCACACTGCGTGATAGGCCGTGCCAAGGTAATCGCAAATGCCCTCGAGGAACTTCACGTCGGCTTGTGAAAAAGCGGCTTGTGTATCGGAATCAACATCCAAAACTGCGACAACCTCGCCTGCATGGTTTTTGATGGGGACCACCACCTCGCTGTTTGTGGATGAGCTGCAGGCGATGTGCTCTGGGCGTGCGTGCACATCAGGGACATCTTGCGTTCTTCCCGTACGTGCAGCTGCGCCACATATGCCCTTTTCAAACGGGATGTATAGGCAACCGTGGCCACCTTGGTACGGGCCAATTTTCAACACGTTTGGCGCCGTAGTCCGGTAGAAACCCGTCCAGTTGAAATGGTCAAAGGCGTGGTGAAGTTCACACACGACGGTGGCCATAGCGGCGACCCAGTCGTCTTCACCGTCCAACAGGCCTTTGATGCGTTGCTCCACTTCGGTGTGCATGTGCCTCTGCTCTCGTGTTGATATTTGAATGCTTGATTTTGGGCCATTTCCCTTTTCCCAATGGTTGATATAGGAACACATTGTGTTTTAAGCCATGAAAAAGGCGCTCTTGCTTACTTTTCTGTTTCTCGTCAGCCTGTGCTCGCCGTTATTGACAACCACCCATGCTCAGATGCCAGACGATGACGAAATGAGCGTGCTTCATACCGCTGTTAACCCAGCGAACAACAACACGTATCACCTGCTCACCGCATCATCTTGGGAAGACGCCGCTTCCTATGCAAGGTCCTTGGATGGGTTCCTGGTAACGGTTGACGACGATGCCGAAAACACGTGGCTTTTCGAAACCTTTTCTTCGTGGGACAACACTTCCCGCCACCTCTGGATTGGGCTTTCGGACCACAGCGCAGAGGGAGAGTACCGCTGGCACGATGGCACACCGTTCCTCTACCGCAACTGGGGCGATGCCCAACCATCGGAGGGTGGCGACGAGCACTTCGTTCACATCGCCAGCACAAACATGGGCAACATCATGCCGGGCAGTTGGAACGACCTCGAGAACGACCCCCAGTACTTCCCCGTTTACGGCGTTGTTGAGATTGGTCCGGGTGCTGACTATGCGTTGCGCTTTGACGGTGCCGAGGACCATGTGGTGATGGACCACAACGATCGATTGGACATGGAAAACATCACTCATCTGGAACTCTCGGCATGGGTCCACCCCTACGGCACCGAGGGTAACCAGTTCATTTTGATGAAAGGCGATTACGGATGGGGAATGTACCTTTCCGACAATCGCCTGGCGTTTTCCTCTGAATACAGTCTTTCTCAGCATCCCGTTTCTGACGGCATTGTTGAAGCCGATGAGTGGTCACATGTTCAGGTAAACGTGGTCGTTGGTGAAGGCTACACGTTCCGTATCAACGGCAACGATGCCGGTGTTGTGATTGACGAAGACGCCACCATCCCTCTGGGTGATTTCGGTTCCAACAATTGCTATGAGAACGATCTCGCCTGCGATGAATTCTTTGTCGGAAGGATGGGGGCGGGTTGCGAGTGCAATTACTTTGAGGGGCTGCTGGACAACATCACTGTTCGAGCAGGCACAGACAACAGCACGACGGAGGAACGGGTTCACCTTGAATTCCCCGAAGGCGAAGGTGGCGAAACCTCCGAGGGCATCCATGGCCATGTGGCCATTATCGAAGGCGCTGATTGGGTGATGCCCGATGGGAGCATCGTCGCGCAGGCAGAGCAACTCTTCATTGGTGAAGCGTTTGAGTTGGCGTTTGCAGCAGCGGGGGACACGCTCCTCTTTTTTGTTGAAATAGAGGAGTACACACGTGAACTCGAGTGGTATTCCTACTCGCTGAAATTTGACGATTTTGAGGAGATGACAGAATACACCCTGTACGCCCTATCAAACGAGGTGCCAGACGCGTGGAACCACGACACAGCCACCGAAGGAGAATTCGGCTTTGTCTACGAATCGTGGTCGTGGCCCGATGAAGGCGTCATGTGGTTTACCGTCGTTCTCGACACCGACATAGAAGACCTCTACATCGAACTGGACGCTGACATAGCCGATCCGCCACCAACGTTGGACGACATGACCGAACTCAAAGAGAGCATACCGGTAACGAACCAGAACATCAATGGAGATTCCTACAACAACGGTGATGTCAACATCAACTACTACTACATCAACGTCACACAACCTCTTGCCGATTTGCGCGTGCGAACGTATGATGGCCGCGGCAACGTCGACATCGGGATGTCGTACTACAGCCCACCCACGCCAGTTTTCTGGTGGGATGAACAGGAAGGTGGTGAAGAGAAGTTTGATGAAAACGGCGACGAAATAGCCCTGATGGAAGCTTGGTCAACCAACCCGGGAAACGATGAGGAAGTGCACCTTTTCGACGTGGAGGTTGGTCTCTACTATATCACGGCTTACAGTTTTAGAAACGCCCGTGAATTCACCATAGTCGCTGACTTCGTCTATCCACCCGAGAACGTCGAACCGGAAGACGCCGTTGTGTTGACACCTGGTGTTGAATACGGACCGTTGAGTGGATACGACGGGCTAAATCAATACTTCAAGGTCGACGTACCTCAAGGCACTGAACGCCTGATTGTCTCATTGGCCGACGGCGCAGGCGAAGCGAGTCTCTACATGCGACTGGATCAAGCGCCAACCAGTTCAACATACGACCACCATTCAACCTCCGAGGGCGCCGACGACCGAATCGCCTTCAACGACCCAACACCGGGCTGGTGGTACATCCTCCTTGACTCGCCCTCTGCCTTTACCGGTGTTCACATCCTTGCAGAGTTCGCCGAACGCTATGTTTGGGATTACGACGGAACACCGCTTGAACTCTACAACGACGAACCCTTGGACGGTGTTGCGGTTTCGAAGGGTGAAAGTGTCCTTTTCTTCGCTGACTTGGAGGAACCTGGAAACATCTTCTGGTTGGAAACCTCCGGGGGCTCGGGCGATGTGATGCTCACAGTGGAAGGGCTTCAGTACGAACTGGCGTTCAACGAGGGCGGAGGCCGTCCGGGTTCGGGCGAAAACATCGAAACGGAGACATCGGCCTTCACCATCACCAGTGGTAAAGAGGGGACGAATCATCTTCTCTCGGTGGAAGCGCCGATGAACGGCAGGATTGACATCACCATGACAGGGATTGCCGACGCCACAGAAATCACCATTCTTGCTCGCTGGGACGAGACGTTCTTCCCGGTTGAGCCGCTTGAACCCGAGGCCCCGGCAGAACCGCTGAGCGTGGCCACATGCGTCGAGACAATGACGGAACTGTTCGACGAACATGACGCGAACGACGACGGTTTGCTCGACGAAAACGAGCTCAAGTCCACGGAGATTTCAGCGGAGGAATTCAAAAGCGCCGACATCGACAAAGACGGGGCCATTGAATTCCGTGAAGTCCTGCAGTTTTCTTGCACGTGCGACAACGAACTTAGGATGGTGTTTGACGCCTTCGCACTCGGTGGGGATGAGGTGTCAATTCGTGCCCTAGCAAGCCACGAATGGGCCAATGAGTTTGATTTTGAAAGCGTTAATATCAACGATGATGGGTACATTGATGGAGAAGAATTGGACTTGCTTGCCGTCCTCTGTGACACGACCTATGACGCCTTTGACGGTGATGGAGACGGTGTTCCGGATGAAGTCGATGCGTTTCCCAATGACCCTAGCGAGTCCAAGGACACCGACGGCGACGGTGTGGGCGACAACGCTGACATCGTAGCCAGTGTATCCAACGACATCATTTACGCATCGGCAGGCGTTGTGTTTCTCCTCCTCACAGCCCTGCTTGTTGGATTCTTGCGCAACGGGGCCAGGTCAGGCTCGGAGGAGGAACTGTGGGATGGTCAGGATCGAATGACCGAGACCATGTTTGGGGAACAGCGCTCTAGCGATTACCGCAAAGAGGAAGTTGCGCTACCTTCCAGCACCACCGTGTCGGTTGAATTACAGGCTGAACACTCCGTAGAAAATCAGGACCTGATGTCAGCGCTTGCGCCTTCTCAAACGCCCCCTGAGGAGTTAATGGGCATGGTCCTCGACGGTGTTGAGACCGTTGAATTCCCAACAGGAAGTGGCAACGTTTGGGTTCGAGAAAACCCTGACGCACCATGGTCGCCTAAACCCTGATTCGGGAAACCTCATACATCAGAAACCTGAGGGCGCAGTGCCCCTGTAGTGTAGTGGATATCACCCCGGCCTCCGGAGCCAGGAACCCGCGTTCGAATCGCGGCAGGGGCGCTTTATTGGGTGACAAACCCTTCCCAACGCCGCATGTATTCGATGAAGGTGGGATTGAGCATGGCCTCTTTCAGCCGTGTTGGGGAAAAGGGCGGTCGTGAAGGTTCCTTGCTTCCTGCTTCAAGGTAACTGGGCCAGTCCGGGTGAGGGATGCCTGCCCTCCCAACGCCAACAAGGTCGCCACCTAGCTTCATGGCCAATCGGGCGTCCGCTGCGGTCCAGATACCGCCCGTGGTAAACAGTGGCAAATGAGCGGGGGTGGCCTCACGAAAAATAGTGGTGAAAGGTTTCGTTTCACCCAGGAACGTCCCCTCTTTGCGTATGTCCCAACATGAAAGGTGCAGAAAATCAATGTCAAGTTCGCCACAAATCGTAGCAACAGTCACGGCCTCGTCTATCGTCATACCGCAAGATGTCAACTCTGGTGATAACCGTATGCCGACCAAGAAATTTGGTCCTGTGCAACGACGCACCTCTTCGGTGATCGCCACCAAAAACCTCGTTCTGGCCTTTTGATCGCCGCCCCATTCGTCGGTTCGTCGGTTTGTTTTTCCGCCGAGGAATTGAGCGATGAGGTACCCGTGAGCACCGTGCAATTCAACACCGTCGAACCCTGCTTCTTCGCACCGGCGTGCTGCTTGACCAAAGGCGCCGATGGTTTCCTGTATCTGTGATGCCGTCATTTCATCACTGTCGCCCAAGCCTGAACCGAGTGGATTGATTGACGCCGATACCGGCTGGACGCCCGTGATGGTTTTTGGTGCCCTCATACCACCGTGAAACAATTGGGCGAGCAGCACTGCGCCCTCTCTTTTTACGCGTGCAGACAATTCTGTTAGCCCGTCAACATGTCCGTCGGACCATGTGCCGAATTCACCATCCCAGCCTTGTCCACGCTCAAGCACATGCGTGGCGGCGGTCGTGACGATACCAAATCCCCCCTGCGACCTGGCTTCCAACCATGCGATTTCATCATCCGATAGCGTGCCATCGTCGTGGCTTTGCTTGTTCGTCATTGCGGCAAGCACCGTGCGGTTTCTGACCGTCACGCCTCTTCGCTCAAAGGTGTAGGTTTCCAAGGCAGGGTGCACACCGCCGGCTGCGATGCGCTTATTTTCATACTTTCTCACCACAGGTCTCATGAATTGATGTCGCTGAGGATTGACCACGCAGGCGTGATCTAGTGGTTATGATGGGAGGTTCCCAACCTCTCCACCCGGGTTCGACTCCCGGCGTCTGCATATCACGGCGCTTTTCGACGACCATCAGCACCGGTCAAGGCCAGTATGTTTCGATGCATGCTGGGGAGGATTTCGAACATGATAAGCGCCAGCAAAAACATGGCGAAGAGGCTTACGAAGCGGGCAGCATAGGCGTGCCCGAATTCAAACACGCTCAGTCCCCATAGGTCCCATTGCGTGTACGTCATGTGCATCCAGATCAAACCCGCATTTCTGAAGACGTTGAGGGCGTGGATGGTTGGAATGATGAGCAACAGTGCCCTGACGCGTTTTTTCCAGGAAAGCTCGAGCACGGAAATGGCACCGATAAAGAGAACCATGGATTGAATGGCCGTGCAGGCCAACACAAAATTGATGCCGATGGATTCGCCATTGGCGAGTAACAGTTCGGATTGGAAGGCGTACTCTCCCGCAAAATCGGTTTCAAACCAACGGTTTCCGTCCCACTCTTCCCAAGAAACCCGACCGTCTGAGGCGTTGACCCAGGTTGTGCCGATGTGGATGTCTTGGCCCGTGGCGAAACCCAAAAACCAGGCGGACTGGGACGCTACAAACCATATCGCCATCACGCTAAGGTACGGTACATAAGCGATGAGCAGGTAGGGACCACCCGCAAAGGCCACGGTTCCTCTGGCCCAAACGATGGCCTCTTTTCTGGGACCTGATGCGCTTTGCTCCCACAAGGCAACCAAACAGCACAACGGCAGCGTGCCGGCGGTGAGAACGGTGAGAATCGGGTCGTCGTGCTCCAAGTAGGTCCACGCTTGATTGAAGAAGTAAAAACCGACAAGAATCCAGCCCAATTGTGCGATTTTCACATTGAACTTGGCTCGCTTCCACCACGACAGACCCAGAAGCATCATTCCAGCAGCTCCAACGAGCGTGGCCGTTTCCCGGTCGATGAGCACGAAGTACCGCACGAGGTAATCCGCTATCAAGGTCTCCAAAGGAACAAACCCCATGAGGGTCCGAGTCCAGGCCAGACCATGGAGGGCCCTTTTGTTCAGATACCCTCCGCTTCTTTTGTCCAAGGCGAAACCGCGTCCCCCATCGCTTTTTTGGACCGAGACGGCGTCATCAATCGTGGTAAAGCAGGGTACGTGAATCATCCCGAGGAAGTGCAGTTGTTACCCGGGGCTTCAACTAGCGTGGCGGCCCTGAATGCGCAAGGCTACAAAGTGTGCGTTGTGACCAACCAATCCCCCATCTCCCGGGGTCTATGGCCGCCCCAGAGGCTTGCAGACATACATGAAGAGTTGCAATCCCAACTCTTGCAAGAGCATCCTGAAGCCGTGATTCACGCCTACATCACCTGCCCCCATCGCCACGAAGAGCGCTGTTGGTGCCGAAAACCCTCGCCAGCCATGCTGCATCTCGGTCATGCTTTGCTCCGAACCGGGTTGGCGGTGCCTTTCGGATGGGCTCCCTTCAACGTGGCCGTCGATCCACCTGAGGTGGATTGGTGGGGTCAGAAACCGTCTCCCAAACACCCGCTTGACCTCATGGTCGGCGACCGTCGAACAGACATGGGTGCTGGATGGGCGTACGGCGCTCGGTTGTTTCGTGTCTCAGGTGATGAGGGTTTGCGGCAGGTGTCGAACCGTTGCTTGGATGCCCTTGATGATGGCGAGACGTTTCAATCCTAGGTGATGGTATGGGGTGGTTGGGACTTGACGACACCGACTCGCTTAATGGCGGTTGCACGACGGCGGTTTTTTTTGACCTCCTCCATGGTCTTCCCGAACAGGTCATAGTTGGCACACCGCGTCTCGTTCGGTTGTGGCCGTTTGCGAGGAGGCGCACAAGGGGAAACGCCGCCTTGGCTGTCGAGCTTCACTCCCCAGATGTTGACACCCTTGTTGAGCATCTTGATGCTTGGTGGGTCGAACACGTTGTTCCGCTAAAGGGCGCTCAGCAAGACTCGACAATCTCGAACAGAGTCCAGCATCCAGCGAGTCCGGGTATGGTGTGGTTCAACGATCAACCTCCTTCGGCCGTTTACTTCAAGGGCGTGCGGGGCGAATTGTCGCTCGAGGACCTGCCTGAACCCACGAGGTCTTGGGGCGATTATGGGAGGATCGGGGCTACTGCTGCTGTTGCTTGGCCCGGTGAGCGGTGCACTTGGGAAGCCATTGCGTGGCGGTCAGATAACCATCCAGGCACCCCGAGGTCTGTGGACGAGGCCGCCTTGTCAGAGGTGGACAGTTGGCCAGAGGTGGTGTTTTCTAGAGACCCAAGACGCGGAACGAGCCTCATCGCTCCTCGAGGCTCTTCGCCCGTGCTGTTTGGTGTGCGAGCCACCTCTGCCAAGGCCGCTGACAAGGCCTGCAGCACCATCGCAAACGGGTCAAAAACGGAGCCTATCAAAGCGTCAATGGTGTTCCAGACCAACCAAGCCAGCGGGGATCATTTGGGCGAAGCGTTGGAACTCATCGTCGAAAGCGTGGAGGTCGACCCGTCGCGAAAGCACGCCAAGGTCCATACCAACGGTCCAGACGTTCTTGCCTTTGCTGAGGGCGGCCCGGTCAATTCGCTTGCACGTTGGTTGCGTGGAGGGGATGTGTTCTGCGTGAAGGGCCTGCTGGACCACGATGGTAACCTCCACGCCGAGCAAATGAAAGTACAGACCTGGCTACCAAGAAAACACGAGCGACCGCTGTGCCCGCACTGTCCCAAACGTCTGAAGAGCATGGGGCGGGGGCAAGGTCTGCGTTGCCCGGCCTGCAAACACAAAATGGAGGAGGATGCATGGGTGGCAGTGGAGTGCACGCCTCCTTGGTCCTCATGGGTTGAACCTGAAGTTGGTGCGCGACGCCACCTTGCTCGTCCCCTTGCGTGGGACAATTGACCTCGTGAAAGCCTAAACGTACCAAACCATGAAGAACAACACGGGCTTTCATCTCGTCATGGACCCTGACACAACGCGCAACATTGCGTACATCATTGGAGCGCTAGCACTTGTGCTGTCTGGCCGTTTTATCCAGAAGCGCATGGTCGCTAATCGGGCAAGGATGTTGGCGGCAAGCGAACCCAAAATTGCCGGTGAAGACGTCATGGAGGGCGGGGCAAGAAACCCACAACAGTTCGAGGAGCCCGACGATGAGGCATTGGAGGAAATGGCAAAACTGCTGGGTGAAGACGGGGAATCAGGAGACGAATCCTGAATCATCAATCGATAGCGTCGTCTCAGAATCATCAACAGCCAGCACGCGCTGGTGGCTGTTCTTTCCCCGCCATAACCGCCATATCGTGAATCCCTTGGATTTCATCGATGTTTCAGCTCTGGCTACGATCGCGTCCTTTGATGTTCCACTGGCATCAACGCTGCCTTTCGAGATCAACAGTAAGGTGATGTTTTCCGGGCATTCGTCGGCTAGACGACCCACATCGTTGAGTTTGTCGGCAGGAACACGACCGCTGGACGGGCACCAATCGTCCATGACAACCAAGCCCACACTTGGCAAAGAGGTGGCGGCATCAAGTAACGCGTCGATGGCTCGATCAAACCTGCCGCCAAAGTTCATGGCGTGAAAGCGTGAACTCTCAACGAGGGAAAGGTGCTGAAAAAGTTGAGAAAACCGAGCGGGATCTGGCATCTCTGCAGAAGCCCACAGAACCCGTTGACCTCGATTGATGACATCAGCAGCCATGTGGAGGCCGAGCGTTGTGCCACCGGTGCTCCCCTCTACAGCGAGGTGAATTCTTTCGCCATCGGCCCTGAATTGATACCGGTCCATACCACAACCTTGCGGCATCGGTGAATGAGTGTTGCGGCACGCCCCGACTTCGCAAACCTCTTGATGTGGATGTTGCTGGTCATGCCATGGCTGGCGAAGTCCGCAAAGGCGAGCGCATCCCTCGTCGCACCCCTCCCGAATATTCGGAGGCAGACAGTTTTGCAGAGGCCATAAGCCGAGACGGTCTCATCGGCACGCTCCTCGATGACAGGAACCAGTACGGGCCCGTTGGCATGATGATTGTTCTCATTATCGTAGCAACAATGACAGGTGGAGCCATCAAGGTTTTGTCGGCCATCAACATCTTTGGTTGAATTCCATCGATTGGGCCAAGATAAACGGCAAACATCAAACCCTAGGTGGCAAAATCCTGCAACATGAGTGAAGGCTCCGTCAATGTCGAGAGCAGGACATCCTCACAAGACAAGCGATGGACAATCATGGCGGCCCTGCTTGGCACAAACACGGCCCTGATGCTCTTTCAGGGCATTGAACAGGCAAACGACCCAGACCCCGTTCGCGAAGTCGCATTGGCCATCATCGCCGCAGCCCTCCCCTTCCAAGGAATTTACTTCCTTGTCTACACATTTCTTTTGGAGCACGAGAGCCGACTGCCAGAGGAGCGGATCAAAAAACTCGGTCTTGCTTCAGCACTGTGCCAGGTCGTTTCCTACGGCTCGCTTGTCGGCGTAGCGATGATGTGGTACAACATGTCCTCTTGGGTCGGCGTCTCTTTTGTCATTTCGTCCGTATTGGCCATCCTCCTGATTCGAAACGTGATGGCTCCGGTAGAGGCGCCCCACGAAGACGGTACCCCTGCATGAGCCATTCATTCTGGCCAGTGGGAAGGTTGATGAATCGCGACGAACACCTTGAAACATGGCGTTCTGCCCCCTTGACTACCGTTACGGCCGAGATGCATTCAAGCGCATTTGGTCTGAACTTGGCCGCCATGAACGACAACTCGAGGTTGAGCGGGCGCTGATTTGGGCACATTGGCAACTTGGAAGGGTCACGGAGGACGATTACAACGCCGTGGCAGCGATTGCAAATCCTGAGGCCGTGACCAAAGAAAGGGTCAGTGAAATTGAGGCTGAAACGCGACACGACATCATGGCCTTGACCAAAGCGATGGCTGAAGCGGCCGGTGAAGCAGGATGGTGCATTCACCTCGGAGCCACATCCAACGACATTGTCGACACGGCCGTTGCCCTGCAACTTCGGGACAGCATGGTGTTGTTGAGGCAACAGTTGTGCCATCTCATCGGTGTGTGCGCTGATGTGGCGGAGCGTGAGCGAGACACCGTCATGCTTGGCCGGACCCACGGCCAAGCCGCCGTACCCATCACTTTTGGACTGAAGGCGGCCGTTTGGCTGGACGAACTGCGTCGGCAACTGACGAGGCTTGATGAGGCATCACCGAGGGTCGCCGTAGGAAAGTTCCTCGGTGCCGTCGGCACCGGTGCCGCACAAGGCGAGCATGCACGTGAACTTCAACGGCTCATTTTGACCCATCTTGGGCTGGGCGTGCCGCTCGCAACAACGCAAGTGGTGGGCAGAGATCGATACGTGGAATACATGTCGTGGCTTGCCAACATCGCCACAAGTTGTGAAAAAATCCTTCAGGAAATCCGAAATCTTCAGCGGTCCGAATTGTCGGAGGCCGGTGAGGGTTTCGATGTAAAAAAACAGGTGGGTTCGTCAACCATGGCGCACAAGAAGAACCCCATCAAATCCGAAAACGCTTCGGGATTGGCAAGAATCGTTCGCTCGTTCATTATCCCCACCTACGAGAACGCCCTCCTGTGGCACGAACGAGATTTGGCGAATTCCAGCAGCGAGAGGTTTACCCTCTCGCATGCCTCAACGCTCGCCGAAGACGTCATGACAAAAACAGCGGATGTGCTCACCAACATGTGGGTTGACAGAGCGCGTTGTCTCGCCAACATCCATGCCCAGCGAGGCTTGGTCATGGCCGAGAAAGTCATGATAGAACTTGTTGACCACGGCGTCCCTCGGGACGAGGCTCACGAAGTCTTGCGTGAGGCGTCGTTTACGGCTTTAGCCAACGACGAGGAACTGATCGATGTTTGCAGCCGTACGCCAGCCATTTCGGCTGCCTTCTCGGCTGAGGAGCTCGAGTTCATGTTTGACCCGAACAACCACGTCGGCGTGGCTGGTGAAATTGTCGATGAATGCGTGGCTTTGGCACGTGAAGCGATTCAAACGACATCGTAAGTGCCACGCACACCGTCCCAAGTTGGGCTTCCTTCGACATCCAAACGTATGGGCATGTGCGGCCCTTTCAAAACGAGTGTTTCGTACTCACCACCCTCGCCTTCCACGTGGAAACGGTGCTTGAGCGCTAACCCAGCGAGTTTCTCATAGGATTCAACGGTTAGCACGTGGCCCAACCATTCTTCCGTCAACCCATCTGAGGACACGGCGGTAATCATGATCTCGAATCCGTGCTCAATCATTTGCTTAAGGTGCATATCGCCGGATTGGTGCCAAAGCGGCGTCCAACTTTTCACGCCGAGACGTTCCGCCATTCGTTCAAGTCGGTTTTTTTGATAGTCCGAGCGAAGAGCGCCGGAAACGAAACCGTCGATGTCCAGTTCACGCATCGCCGCTTCGAGTGCATGGATGTCGTCAGGTGTTTCGCCTGAAGTGCGGACTTCCAACCACTCCACGCCAGCGATGGCGGCTTGTCGACCCACCATCGAGGTGCTGGGAACTTGGAACATCGGCGATTCTCCATCGGTGATGATTACGGTGACCAAGCATTCCACCGACCAGCCTCTGCACATGGCCCACCACCACGCAGCCGCCGAGTCTTTTCCGCCTGACGAAAGAACCGCAACTCGCACAAGACCTCCACTGGCATGACCTTCATGAGGTTGTTCACCTCGCAGGATTGATACGGGACGGCGTCTTGAGTAAAAATGGACGGCGACACTGCTGGACAATCAACCCGCATACTCATAAAGTGTCAACCGAGCCGGTAAACAGAGGTCATACCATGCAACCAAGTGGAAGAGGATACGATCACGGCATCACAACATTCAGCCCCGACGGTCGTTTGTTTCAAGTTGAATACGCACGAGAATCCGTCAAGCGAGGCACGACAACGGCCGCCCTCAAATTCAAAGACGGCGTTGTGTTGGTTTGCGACAAGCGCATCATCAGTCGCCTCATCATCCCTGAATCCATTGAAAAGATGTTCAAAATTGACGGCCACGTCGGTATCGCAACATCGGGTTTGGTTGCAGACGCCCGGCAACTGGTAGCGCGAGCGCGTGTCGAGGCTCAGATCAACCGGATTACCTACGGCGCCACCGTGCCGGTGGACGTCCTCGTCAAAAGAATCTGCGACTTCAAGCAGTCTTTCACGCAGTACGGTGGTTCACGCCCGTTCGGCACAGCCTTGTTAATCGGTGGCGTTGATGCCAACGGCATCCATCTCTACGAGACCGACCCGTCCGGTGCTTACCAATCCTACCACGCCGGTGCCATCGGAAGCGGGCGGAACACCGTTATCGAGTTCTTTGAAGACAATTGGAAGGACAACATGACCCTCAACGCTGCGATGAAACTCGGGCTTGAAGCCCTTCGCTCCGCTAACGATGCTGAGCTGAATCGAGAGGCGGTCGAAGTGACCGTTGTAGACTCAAACGGCTACCGTGTTCTTGACCGTGCTGAGGTCAACAAGCAGATTGACCGCCTCAAGCCCCTGGATGATTGAGGGTTAGGTTGAAGCGTCGTCTTCGTCAGTCCCTTTCCAAGTGATGCTATGGTCAGCCTTGACGATGCTGTTTTGGCACGGTTGGAGAAAGGTGGCAAACGCTACGAGGTTCTTGTGGACCCTTCACTGGTGGAATCGTTCAAGGAGGACCCTTCAAGCGTTAACATCGACGATTTCTTTGCAATGGACGAAGTGTTCCACGACGCCAGGGGCGGTGAACGTCCGACAGAGGAAGCCATCGCATCGGTTTTCGGGACTCAAGACATCGTGCAAATTGCAACAGCGATTCTGGAGAAAGGCTCCATACAACTCACGACCGCTCAACGGAAACACATGGTCGAAACGATGCGCCAACAAATCATCCACAGAATTCATTCCCAAGCCGTTGACCCGAAGACAAAATCTCCGCATCCAAAAACGCGAATAGAACTCGCCCTTGAGGAATCGCGGTACTCGGTTGACCCGTTCAAACGACTTGAAGAGCAGGTGAAAGACGCCGTCAAGAAACTCAAGCCCCTCATTCCGCTCTCGTTTGAGACCGTTCGGCTTGCGTTCAAAATTCCCGGTTCGGCGTACGGGTCGGTTTCTCAGTTCTTGCGCTCGCACCAACAAAGGGAAGGCTGGCTAGAGGACGGTTCATGGGCCTGCGTTATAGAATGCCCTGCCGGCATGAAGGGTGAGATCATCGGTCAGGTCATGCGCAGAAGCGCTGATGCTGAGGTCAAGGAAATGGATTCTTGACCCCCATGAGGTTAGGGTGGCCTTTATCATGGGTCGGTGATTGGCACCGACCGGAGAGAAAAGAATGTCCCAAGGTCAAGCCGGCGCCGAGCAGCGCCTAGTGACCCCGGGAATGGCCGTTGGGTCATCCGCCGGGAAGCGTGCAGGCAGCGGTATAATTGCCAAAGAGAACGACTTCATCGCCACCCAACTCGGGTGGCTTCGCGAACGGAACAACACGGTATCCGTCGACCCCATCAACGCAGCTTACATGCCTCGTTCTGGCGACCTCGTGGTTGCTGTTGTGGCAGAAGTTCGCAACAACCTTTGGTTCATGGACATCAACGGTTCGTTCCAAGGCCTTCTACCGATGTCACTTGCGCCTTGGAAGGTGGAATTTGGGGCCGCTAGGCAACACATGGACGTGGGCAACGTTGTTCTCGCACGGGTTCAGGAGGTGGACGAATGCCACAATGTCGTGCTCACCATGAAGGGCGTTGGTCTCCGCAGACTCAACCAGGGCGCCGTCGAACCCGTCCCTGTTCAACACATCGATCGCCTTCGAGGCGAAAACAACGCCCTTCTTCAACGACTCCGAGATGTCTGCGACGCTCGCATCATGGTTGGAGAAAACGGGCGCGTTTGGATCGACGCTTCCCTCGACGGCATTGCACTGGCACGGAAAACCATTCGTCGCCTGGTTGCAGAAGGCCACATGACAACTTTTGACTCCATTTTATCAGATATTGAAAGCAACAAGAAAGGTGATGCATGATGGGCGGATATGGCGATGTAAAATTACTGAAAGACGATGGCAGTCGCCTTGACGGTCGAAAAGTTGACGAGATGCGACCGGTATCAATCCAAGCCGGTGTGCTCCCAGCGGCCGACGGTTCGGCGATGGTGACCCACGGCCTTAACGTGGCCGTGGCTGCTGTCTACGGTCCTATGGAAGCGCATCCGAGAAAAATTCAGCGTCAGGACCGTGCTGTCATTGATGTTCGATACAACATGGCACCATTCTCAACCTCTGACAGAATTCGACCCGGTTTCAATCGAAGGTCCAGAGAGATCTCCAAGGTGACAGCGGAATCGTTGGAGTCGGTTGTTCTTGTTGAGCGGTATCCACGGTCCAAAATCCGTGTTGAAATTGAAATCTTAGCTGCTGAAGCAGGCACGCGATGCGCCGGTATAACCGCCGCCTCGGTCGCCCTTGCTGATGCCGGCATCCCCATGCGCGACATGATTGTTGGTGTGGCTTCTGGAAAGATCGAAGACACGGTCGTTCTCGACCTTGACAAGGCCGAAGACAACTACGGACAGGCCGACCTCCCGGTCGGTATTTTACCAAATACCGGCGAAATTGCTTTCCTTCAGATGGACGGTGATTTGTCTCCAGAGGAATACGAACTTGCCATGGAATACAACTTCAAGGCAGCCAACGAAATTCACGAGATTATGGTGGAAGCGCTTCAGCGCCGGTACGATGGAGGTGAGGCTTGATGGTTGAACTCGTTCCTTCGTTGCTTCGTCAAGAATTGAATCGCCTCGCTGAAGAAGGGACCAGAATTGACGGACGCGGACAATGGGAGGCACGCGATGTTTCTCTTGAGACCGACTGCCTTTACAACGCTGAAGGCTCTGCTAAAGTCGTCATGGGCGGCACCATTGTCTATGCTGGTGTCAAATTCGAACTTCGCACCCCATGGCCGGACCGACCCACGCAAGGATCGCTGATGTGCGGCGCTGAACTTCGACCTGTCGCCGGTCGGAAGTACGAACCTGGCCCTCCATCGCCTGAATCCATTGAACTCGGTCGCGTTGTGGACAGAGGCATTCGTGAGTCAGGTTGCATTGACATGGAGAGTCTCTGCATCGTGCCCGGTGAGAAAGTGTGGGGTGTCATGATTGACATCCACGTTCTCTCCGATCAAGGCAACATTTTCGATGCATGCGGCTTGGCTGCTATTGCTGCCCTTCGCACGGCTGTTGTTCCTGCAGAGCGGTTTGACGTTGGCGAAGACCACACGCTCCAAGTGAACGGTACGCCGATCATGGCCTCTTTCACACGGGTAGGCGGAAGGTTTGTTCTTGATGCCAACGAACACGAAGAACTTGGAGGCGATGAGCGAATCCACATCACCCTCGGGGATGAAGGCCACCTCCACTCTTTACAGAAGGGGCTAAAAGGGGTGTTCACTCCCGCCGAGTTTGCCGAGATCTTCGATGTGGCACAAAAGCGATGCGTTGAACTTCGGAAAATGGTAGCAAAAACGGAGGGGAATTGATTGGCAAAGCGAACCCAAAAGGCTGGTGCAACGGCAAGGTTTGGAGCGCGGTACGGTGTTTCCGTCCGACGCAACGCCGGATCGGCTATGGCCAAGCGTTCCCGCAGGTACACATGCCCGGTTTGCCAATATCAGAAAGTCCGAAGGGTCTCGGTTGGCATTTGGACCTGCAAGAAATGTGACCACACGTTTGCAGGCGGCGCTTGGGAGCCATTCACCAGAGCATCGGATGCCAACAACCGTATTCTTCGACGATCGGTCGATGGCGCTACAACCGCGGACATGGCGTTCATCGCTCAAGAAGCCGCAATGAATTACGAGAGGGAACTCGCCAACCGACCATCCCTTGAGGAAGAGTGAACGCTCACCCGGTGGAGCGCATGTGGGCCATCTCCCTCCGTGTTCAATCACGAACTCCGATTGATACGAAGTCGCTCGCAGCTTGCCTTGCGACCGATTGCGAAACCGTATGGGAAACCGATCAACGGTTTTCCATCGTCATTGAAGAGACCTCTTGCAAAGACCTTCGAGCGATGTGGAACACACGATTGCGCGGTCTCATTGCCACGGATTCGGTGCTGAAGGTTTTCGGAAAGCATTCTTGAACCCCCGTGAATACCTAGCATCCGGTGAGCCTATGGAACAACTTGAGCAACTCCAACTCGTTGTGGCCGAAGTTCAAGCGGCGCGCCAACAAGTGAGCAGCGTTCGAGCCCAAGTTCAGGAACTGGAGGGCACGGTTACCGCTGTCGAAAATCAACCCGAAAACATGGCCTTGCATCGTCAGATGGGCGGCGTCCTGATCGAGGTGGCGGACAGAAACGCTCTCCTCAGCGAGCTCAAAGAAACGCTTTCTTCTCTCAAAACACATCTTGAACGGTTTACTGAAAGGGAAAAGCAACTCATCCAAACGTACGATGAACTCAAACAGTCCCTCCAGGGTGCTCAAGAATGACCGTTGATGAATACAGTGAAACCGTGGAGTTTCAACGACTCCATTCGTGGCTTACCACCCACGTTGCTAAGGGCCCTGTCGCCGTCGTCACAGGTCGAAATGGCGACATGGACACCATCGGTTCAGCGGTGGCCTTGGCCTCGTCAAACAGGAACATGTTGGCATGCGGCGTTCACATTGGCCGTACGGCACAACGGTACATCACCAAACACCAAGCGCCGTTTCGCCTCTTGGACGAAACCGGTACTGAATGGCCGAAAACACTTGCCGCCGTTGTCATCGTTGATGCAGCGGCACCGGACCAAACCGGCTTGGAGTTACCCTCAGTTCCACGTTGCATCATCGACCACCATGCCACGGATGGATGGTTAATGGGTCCCGACGACCTTCACCTAAAGTCACCCACGAGGTCGACAACCGAAGTCGTCGCCCGTTACCTAGAAGCCCATGCACCAGAAACCTTGACCGGTCCTGTTTGCGAATTTTTGCTCGCCGGCATCATCACGGACACGGGTAGGTTTCGTCATGCAGACGCTGCATCTCTCGCAACGGCGGGTTTTCTTGTCGGTAAGGGAAGCATTGACTATCAGCATTTCATTCAACAGATGGAGGACACGCCCACCACACCAAGTGACAGAGGGGCGCTCATCAAGGGGCTCAAACGAGTTGAGGCGACAGAAGCAGGTCCTTGGACCATCCTGCGAACCAACGCCGGAACCTTGGAAGGTCGCTTGGCCTCAATGTTGAACGGTTTGGGTGCTGATGCTGTGGTGGTCACCCGCTCAAAGGGCGGGTCAACGCGGTTGACCGCCCGTGCCCCTCGGTCAAGCGTTGCCTCAGGGCTTCATCTTGGCTACATCATGGAAGAGGTTGCGAAGAGCATTGGAGGCGATGGCGGCGGACATGACGGTGCTGCTGGATGGTCAGGAGACGTTCATCCTGTTGCTGCTGAAACAGCGTTCATCGATGCCGTTGCTCGTGCAAGCCGTAAGGGAGTGGAACAATGACCAACGTAGAACCGTTGAAAGGACCGGGTCTTTTCATATCTCGATGGCGCAACGAGGGTCCCGTAACCAGCGACGTATTGCAGGAATGGAAGGACGAATTGGCATGGCCGTCCTGGCTTTCGTTGGCCGAGGCAGCGCTGTTCATGGATGCCCCGGAGCTGCTGGAAGCCTTAGCCGTGCATCTCTCCAAAGGTGAGCAGGCAGTGCTGGCGTTGGTACGGCGCCGCTGGCTCGGTGATACGCGATTGGCAGAAGCCATAGAACAAGCCCTCAGCATCGTTCAATCCCCCAAAACAAGGGATTTGGCGCTTGAGGGGCGCTTGCGCATGGAACGAGGGCTCGTCCGGTTTGAAGCCGGTGATGTCACGGGGGCCGAAGACGACCTTACATGGGCGGAAACCCGACTAAAATCCGTGGCTAAAGCGAGTCGCGACCACGATTTGTCTTTGTTGAACAAAGCGGCGTATCACATGGCGCAAGGCGAGGCTTTGATGGCGCTCCAAGTCTACGGGGACATCTCCCGAAAGGGCGGGCACGCCCACGAAACCATCGCCATATCGCGTTTGGGTGCCAGCCGAATTCGGCAGGCCTTGGGCCACGGCTTTGACGCTTGCAGGCACGCATGGAA
>Ga0160422_10000789_pt1 | contig 19511 bp, 16 predicted proteins | sample Fk160mmetaG_FD_108192 | JGI IMG/M metagenome (GOLD analysis project Ga0160422, IMG submission 108192) | Marine microbial communities from the Central Pacific Ocean - Fk160115 60m metaG | ecosystem: Environmental > Aquatic > Marine > Oceanic > Photic zone | place: The Central Pacific Ocean... | reverse complement strand
TCTATTTATGAAGAATCAGATTTATATCATATTCCTTTAAATAAAATTCAAGTCATACAACTTCCCTTATCAGTATATGATCAAAGATTATTAAAAGAAGGTATAATAAGCAAATTACAAGAAAATAATATATCAATACACGTAAGAAGTATTTTCCTTCAAGGTTTACTTTTGGAAAAATCATCTAATTGGCCAAAATTTATAAACAAATCTTTTTTGAATCACCATATTTATTATCAAAAGAAAGTTCTACAAAATAATTTAACATTACTTGAAAGTGCAATTTCTTTTATTAAGAGATTAGATTTTCCGGAATTAATTTTATTTGGAGTTACAAGTTTTTCTGAATTAGAATCTTTTTATAAAGTTTGGAAATCTGAAAAGATATTAGATAATAAATTAAACTTTAATTTGTTTAAATGGGATAATATTGATGATATAGATCCAAGAAGATGGTCTAAAAATTAAATTAATATGAATCAAAAAATTGATATTATTCTGCAGGCAAGACTAGGTTCTACAAGATTACCTAGAAAAGTTTTAGCTGATTTGAATGGTAAAAGCATGATTACATTTTTAGTAGATAGAATTAAAAAAAGTAAATTTATTAATAATATTATTCTTGCTACAACAACTAATCCTGAAGATGATTTATTAGTTAAAGAATGTCTTCAACAAGATTTATTAGTCATAAGAGGATCTGAGAAAGATGTTTTGTCGAGATTTTGTGATGTTTTAAAAAATAATAACTCAGATTCATTCATAAGAGTTACCGCAGATTGCCCTTTCATAGATCATTTACTTATAGATGATCTTATAGTGGACTTTAGGAAAGGAAATTATGATTACCTTTCTAATTGCTATCCACCAAATCTTCCAGATGGATTTGATTTAGAAATTTTTAAAAGAAAAACGTTATTAGCTGCAAATAAAAGTTGTAGAGATCAAAATAAAAGAGAACACGTTACAACATGGATAAGGGAGTCCGATAATTTCAAGATTGGTTCAAAAATTTATGATCAAAGATTTGATAATTTAAGAGTTACTGTAGATGAACCAGAAGATTTAGAATTAATCAGAATTCTAATAAAAGATTATCACTGTAATGTAGATACAAGTTGGTTTGAGATAATTAAACTCCTTAATAACAATCCTGAACTAGTTAAAATAAATTCCATGTTCAAAAGAAATGAAGGAACTTTTTTGGATAACTCTCAAAAAATGTGGAGAAGAGCGAAAAAAGTAATTCCTGGTGGAAATATGCTTTTATCTAAAAGACCTGAATTATTTTTACCAAATAAATGGCCTGCTTATTTTTCTAAATCAAAAGGTTGTGAAATATGGGATTTAGATAACAATAAATTTATTGATATGGCGCTGATGGGAGTTGGTACAAATTCTCTAGGCTATTCCCATCCTGAAATAGATAAGGCAGTATTTGATAATATAAATAAAGGTAATTTATCAAGTCTTAATTGCCCTGAAGAGGTTTTATTAGCAGAAAAGCTTATTGAAATTCATCCATGGGCTGAAATGGTTAGATTTGCCAGGACTGGTGGGGAAGCTAATGCTATTAGCATAAGAATCGCAAGAGCTGCATCAGGGAAGGATATTATAGCAATATGTGGATATCATGGTTGGCATGATTGGTATCTTGCCACTAACTTAAATAACCAAAAAGGATTAGAGGAGCATCTACTTAAGGGATTAGAACCCAATGGAGTCCCTAAATCTCTTGAAGGGAGCGTAATACCTTTTAGTTACAATAATTTAGATCAGCTAAAAAGTATTGTCAGGAAATATGATTTAGCTGCTATTAAAATGGAAGTTGAAAGAACAGAACCACCAAAAAAAGGTTTTTTAGAAGAAGTGAGAAGAATTTGTGAAGAGAAAAATATAATATTAATATTCGATGAATGTACTTCTGGATTTAGAGAAACTTATGGAGGAATTCATAAAAAATATAACATTTCCCCTGATATCGCTATTTTTGGGAAGGCATTAGGAAATGGATATGCAATTACTGCAGTTATTGGTAGGAAATCAATCATGGAGGCTGCTCAATCTACTTTCATTAGCAGTACTTTTTGGACTGAACGTATAGGTCCTACTGCTGCATTAAAAACATTAGAAATAATGGAAAGAGAAAAGAGTTGGAAGCAGTTAACTGATAAGGGAAATAAGCTAAGAGAGATATGGTTGAAGCTTGCTGAGAAAAATAATATAGAAATTTTTATTTACGGAATTAAACCATTGAGTGGATTTTACTTTAAAAGAAATAATAGAGAATACAAAACCTTGATTACTCAAGAAATGTTAAAAAAAGGTTTTCTAGCCTCAACAAGTTGTTATTTATCTACCTCTCATAATGATAATGTATTTGACAGGTATGCTAATTGTCTTGATGAAGTCTTTAAATTAATTTCTAAATGTGAAAATGGAGATGATATCAAAAAATTTATTAAATATCCTCTTTGTCATGTGGGATTCGAAAGACTTAATTAGCATTTAATTATTTTTACAAATTTTATTTAAGAAGAATAATTTACTATTGATATTATTAATTAGAATTAATATATAGTTTTTTAATTTATTTAATTTTATGATTTATAAATCTAATAACAAATAATTTAATAAAAGTATGAAAGATATAGTTCTAGTTATTGTTGCACATCCTGATGATGAATCTTTATCAATGGGAGGAACAATTATAAAGCATATAAATCGTGGTGATGATGTATTTGTAATTTCAATGACTAATGGAATCAGTGCTAGAGATAATTCTAATATAAAAGAAGTTATTCAAAGAAAAAATTCTTCCATAGAAGCAGCTTCAATTTTAGGATTTACATGGGGTGAATGTTTTGATTTCAATGATAATCAAATGGATGCATATCCATTACTAGAGATTGTAAAATCCATAGAAAAAGTAAAAAATAAATATTGCCCTACAATTGTTTATACACATTCCACTGCAGATTTAAATATTGATCACAGAATAATTACTAATGCAGTTTTGACAGCCTTCAGACCCCAACCAAATGAAAAGTGCAGGGAAATAAGGCTTTTTGAAATACCTTCAGCCACAGATTATGGCAATTATTCAATAACTGGAACATTTATTCCTAATTTATTTATTTCTCTAAGTGAAAAACAATTCGAATTAAAAATAAAAGCTTTAAAAGCTTATAAAAATGAATTAAGGGAATATCCTCATTCAAGATCATTGGAATCTATAAAATTTTTAGCTAAATTAAGAGGTAGTCAAGTTGGTTTGAATATGGCCGAAGCATATGAAATCATTAGGAAAATAGATATCTAAAATGAATTTAATTATTTGTGATTCCAAAGGTTGGTTTGAATTAAATCCTGAATTAAAACGAAATAATAAAATCTTAATTATTTCTCAAAAGGAAGAATTAAATCTAAATAAAATAGATAATTTTAAACCTAATTACATTTTTTTTATTCACTGGAATTGGATAGTTGATGAAAAAATATTTTCAAAATATGATTGTATTTTATTTCATACATCACCATTACCTTATGGAAGAGGAGGGAGCCCAATTCAGAATTTAATAATAAGAGGATTTAAAGAATCACCAGTGTGTGCTTTGAAAATGAATCGCGAAATAGATTCAGGTCCTATTTATTCTAAAATCGAAATAAGTCTTGAGGGAGCTCTGCATAAAATTTTCGAAAGATTAAATATAGCTATTAATGAATTGATAAAACTAATAACCGTAAAGAAAATCATTCCCAAAGAACAAATAGGAGATACTTATTTATTTAAAAGGCTTTCAGAAAAAGATAATGAAATTCCCAAAAATATTAAACTTAAAAAGGTATATGATCATATAAGAATGCTTGATCATAATTCCTATCCAAATGCATTTATAAAATATGGGAAAATGAGATTTGAATTTTTTAATGCAAAATTAGAAAATGATTTATTAATGGTAAATTGCAAGATAAAAGAATGCGAATAAGAAATATTAAGAAAGAAGATTCTGAAGATTTATTTAGATGGAGAAATGATTTAACAAGTAGGAAAATGTTTTTTAATGAAGAAGAGATTTCCTATAATAACCATCTTGAATGGCTAAAAGAATCAATAGCAAATCCAGATAGGGATTTATATATAGGTGAATTAAATAATAATAAATTTGGCGTATGCAGATTTGATTACAATAAGTTAGTAAATACCTCTAAAATTTCTATTAACATAAATCCTTGCTTCAGAAGAAAGGGACTTGGGAAAGAATTTCTCAAAAATGTAATTATTAAATATTTAAAAAAAAGAAGATGTATCTTATTAGCTGAAATAAAGGAGAAAAATATTATTAGTAAAAAGTTATTCAGCTCAGTTGGCTTTGAAATATTATCTAAAAAAAATCAATTAATTTTAATGGAATATAATGATAAATTAGAATTTAAGAAAGTAGATATGTCTGATTGTTCTATACTTTATAAATTACTAAAAGAAAGAAAACATAACATAAGCCACATAGATTTACCTAAATATGAAAATCATAAAAATTTCGTAAAAAATAATCCTTATAGAGAGTGGTATATTATTTATCTACTTGGAAGAGTTTGTGGTACTTTCTATATTCAAAATGATAATTCAATTGGAATTAATATCAATGAACCAAATGAATCAATTATTTATGAATTATTTGAATTTATCTCAAATAATTTTTCACCAAAGAAAGAAGTAAGTTCAAAAATACCTAATTATTTTTATGTAAACGTTGCCAATACAAATAAGAAGTTAATAGATATAATTAATAATCTTGGCCATAATCAGATTCAAGTAACCTTTAAATTATCAAGGTAGATATGTTTGAAATAAATGGCACAAAAATTGGGATAGGATTAAAGCCTTATATAATAGCTGAATTATCAGCTAATCATGGTGGGGATATACAAAGAGCAAAAGACTCAATAAGAGGAGCAAAAGAAGCAGGTGCAAATGCAGTAAAGTTACAGACTTATACCCCAGATACAATGACTCTAAATTCTTCTAAAGATGATTTTCTTATCAAAGAAGGACTTTGGAAAGGTTATAACTTATATCAACTTTACAAAGAAGCTTATACACCATATGAATGGCATAAAGAACTATTCTCTTTTGCAGAGCTTATAGGTATTACAATATTTTCCACCCCTTTTGATGAGACTGCAATTGATCTTTTAGAGGATTTGAATACGCCAGCTTACAAAATTGCATCATTTGAACTAACGGACCTCCCTTTAATAGAATATGCAGCTTCAAAGAAAAAACCAATGCTCATTTCAACGGGAATGGGTAGTTTTGAAGAAATAAAAGAAGCTATCCTAACTTGTAATAAACAAGGTAATAATGAAATTCTTCTTTTTCATTGTATAAGTAAATATCCTGCAAAAGAAAAAGATTATCAATTAGGTGATATTAAATTTCTGAGAGAAAAATTTAACTTAGAAGTGGGTTTATCTGATCATACAATTTCAAATATGGCATCAAATTTAGCTATTTCCATTGGGGCATGTGCTATTGAAAAACACTTTAAATTAGATGATAAAGAATGTGGACCAGATTCTAGTTTCTCTCTCAATGCAAATAAGTTTAGAATATTAGTAGATGAATGCAATCTTTCTTTTGAGGCATCAAAAATTAATTATCTTCAAAGAACTGAATCGGAGAAATTAAATAAAAAGTTTAGGAGATCTATATATTTCATAAAAGAATTAAAAAAAGGACATATTTTAAAAAAAGAGGATATTAGACGAATTAGACCTGGATACGGTTTAGAACCAAAATATTTTGATGAAATTGTTGGAATGCGTTTAAAAAAGGACGTAGAAAAAGCGGAGGCAGTTAAATGGGAATGTTTGGAAAAAACTTTATAAATTCAGGAATTGAAGTTTTACCTTATCTAATTATCTTATTTATTACTAAAAAGATTTATGAATAATAAATTAAATTTTAAAAGTCATCTAAGAAATATTCTTCAAAAAAATCTCTGGAGATATATAATTTTTGCTCCCATAATTCTATATTTTGGGAATAGAAGCTTGGTTGCATATGACGAAGGTATATATGCTTTACAAGCTAAATGGATTATAGAAAATAATAACTGGATAACTCCTATGAAATGGGGAAGTATTGTTGCAGATAGAACCATAGGTATTCAATTTCTTATTGCGATTTCCCAAAAGATATTTGGCGAAAATATGTTTGCAATATATATACCAACAATTCTTTTTGGCTCTTTAATGATTTTTCTAACATATGAACTACATAAAGAACTTATTGATAAAAAATTTTCATTAGTATCTCCATTAATTCTATGTACAACTTTTTTATGGATAAATTATTTTCATATGGCTACTCAAGATATAATTTTTGGCTCATTAACCACACTAGGAATATATGCTTCAATTAAATCTTACAAATCTAATAATAAAGTTTTTTTATTTTTAGCAGGAATATGGATTGGTTTAGATGTAATGATGAAAACATATCTAACTTTCATTCCTTTTATAGGAATTTTACCATTCATATTGAAAACAAAAATATATAAAAATTTATTTTTTTGGATAGGAGTTTTTATTGGTTTTTTACCATTTATTTTTTGGAGTTATCAGTATATAAATATTAATGGTTGGGGAACTTATAGTGGCATATACGAAAAATTAATAACCTTATCAAAAGATAATGAATTTACAAATCCTTTTTACTATTATCTTTTTAATTTACCTTTGAATTTATTCCCATGGACGATATTTTCAATTATTGGTTTTTTTAACATAAGCCGATCCAAAAAAAAATTATCCACTTATTTTCTAAATATATATCCTTTAATAATAATTTTATTACTAAGTATTTTTTCAACTAAAACCCCATATTATACAATAATGCTTTTATCATTATCTTCAATAAATGCTTTTATTGGAATAAAAGTCATTTTTAATCAGAAAAATAACTTATTTAATTTTTTGAAAAGATTAAATTTTACTTTTATCCCAATATTACTTTTGATATTAATTATTTATTTAAATTTCAATAAACCCATACTTAATTTTGATAAATATCAAATACTAATTTTAAATATAGCTGTTACTTTTTTTGCAATTCCTTGGCTATGCTTATCATTTATAAATTCTTATCGCAAAAAATTAATTTTAATACTGTTAGGACCTTATTTGATGACCACATTTTTAGTACAATCAGGATTATTCAGTGATAGATCAAGGGATATAAGAATTGACGCACAAGCTATTGTTGAGTCCAGAAATTTATATGATAAAAAAATTGAAGTAATAACTTCTGGATTATCAAATGAAATAGATACAAAAAAAATTATTAAGATAGCTTTATTTATGCCTAAATTAGGAAATGGTTTAAATAACATAAATAACTTAAAAACTAATCAATATGCTTGGATATCAATCTCAAATAAAGAATTAAAATCAAATAAAGACTATAATATAATTTACGAATCAAATATTCTTAACCCATGGAAGTTAGTAATAAAAAATTAAATAAAAAACAAGTGATTTATGTTTATTTATTCATTTCTTAATTCATGAAAAAGATTGCTCTCATAACAGGAATTACTGGACAAGATGGTAGCTATTTAACGGAGCTATTGCTTAATAAAAACTATGAAGTTCATGGAATCAAAAGAAGATCTAGTTTATTTAATACGGACAGAATTGATCATCTTTATCAAGACCCACATAATGTAAATCGGAATTTATTTTTACATTATGGCGATTTAACTGATAGTTTAAATTTAATGAATATTATTCAAAAGGTCAAACCTGATGAGATATATAATCTTGGTGCACAGAGTCATGTAGCAGTTAGTTTTGAATCTCCAGAATATACGGCTAATAGCGATGCACTAGGAACTTTAAGAATTCTTGAAGCGATAAGAAATCTTAAGATGATAGACAAGACAAAATTCTATCAAGCCAGTACATCTGAATTATTTGGCTTAGTTCAGGAAAAACCTCAAAATGAAAAGACCCCTTTTTATCCTAGAAGTCCCTACGGGGTTGCAAAATTATATGCCTATTGGATCACAATTAACTATAGAGAATCATATGGAATTTTTGCAAGCAATGGAATTCTTTTTAATCATGAAAGTCCAAGAAGAGGTGAGACTTTTGTTACGAGAAAAATAACAAGAGGATTAACACAAATTGATAGAGGATTAACTGATTATTTATATATGGGGAATCTCAATGCCATAAGAGATTGGGGACATGCCAAAGATTACGTTTATATTCAATGGAAAATTTTACAGCAAGAAAAATCAGATGATTATGTTATTGCGACAGGGAGGGAGGCAAGTGTAAGAGAATTTATTGAATTATCTGCAAAAGAATTAGGCTGGGGTGGTATTAATTGGGAAGGAGAAGGATTAGAAGAAATAGGTAAAAGAAAAGATAATAATAAAGTAGTAATTAAAATTGATAAAAATTACTTTAGGCCTTGTGAAGTGAATTCATTGCTGGGAGATTCATCTAAAGCATTTAAAGAACTTGGCTGGGCACCAAAAATAGGTTTAGAGAAACTAGTTTCAGATATGATTAAAAACGATTTAAAATTGGCAGATAGAGAAGCATTATTAATAAATAAAGGTTTTGATCTTAAAATACCTAGAGAATAATATTTATGAGAAAATTAATATCGAAAAAAGATAGTTTTTTTGTGGCAGGTCATAACGGTATGGTGGGTAAAGCGATTATAAATACTCTTCTAGAAAGAGGATACGGTAACAAGAAAAAAGGTGGGATTTTATATACTCAAAACAGATCAGAATTAGACTTAACTTCTTACAAAAAAGTATTCAGCTGGTTTAGAGAAAATAATCCAAATGTTGTAATAATTGCGGCAGCTAAAGTTGGTGGAATCTTGGCAAATTCAAAATATCCTTTTGATTTTATTTCTGAGAATCTTAAGATTCAGCAGAATCTTATTGAAGCAGCTTGGTTAAATGGCGCAAAAAGATTATTATTTCTTGGAAGTAGTTGCATTTATCCTAAATTATCTAAATTACCAATTAGAGAGGAGGCATTATTAACTTCTGAGTTAGAAAAAACAAATGAGCCATATTCAATTGCAAAAATTGCTGGAATCAAATTATGTGAGTCAATAAGAATTCAGCATAAATTTGATGCTATATCCTTAATGCCAACAAATCTATACGGTCCTGGAGATAACTATAATTTAGAGAATGGTCATGTTTTAGCTGCTTTACTAAAAAAATTTATTCTTGCAAAGAAAAATAAAATCTCAAAGGTATATTGTTGGGGTTCAGGGAAACCAATGAGAGAATTTTTGCATGTAAATGATTTTGCAAATGCTTGTATTCATGTTTTAGAGCGATGGGACCCAGATCATCCCAAAGCACCAAAAGATAATAATGGCAATAAACTTTATTATCTTAACGTAGGTTCAGGAGAAGAAATCTCTATTAAGGAACTAGCAGATATTATTGCTGATTATACTAATTTTGATGGTGAAATTTTATGGGACCATAGCAAACCAGATGGAACATTTAGAAAAAATCTTGATATATCAAGAATTAAATCTTTAGGATGGGAACCAAAATTAACTCTTAAGCATGGTATTAAAAAACTTGTTAGAGATATTGAAAAATCATTGAATAATAATTTTCCCAATTCATCATTTTTAAAGAATTTTTAAATTAAATAAAATTTAAAATTTAGGATTATAAATTTTGAATAAATAAATTAATTCACGTACAATATTTTTTCTTTATCTAAGAGAATTAATATTTTTTGATTAAAATATTTAATCTATAAATCCTTATCAAAACACTAAGATGAAGATTAAAAATATTTGTTTTATTGGAGTTGGCTACGTTGGATGAGAAAAACTTCTTTGGTATTTGATGCAAATCTATATTTCTGAAGAATAGGAGTTGTAACAATTATAAATTAGTTAATTGTATTATTTTAAAATCCGTTTGGATTAAGTCTTTGCCACTTCCATCCATCCCTACACATTTGTTCAATATTTCTTTTAGGGAACCATCCCATTACAGATTTAATTCTTCTATTATCTGCGACAACAAAAGGTAAATCGCCTAAACGCTTTTTAGAAAATTTATAAGGAATTTTACAATTATTTACTTTCATAAATATATTAACCAAATCCAAAACACTTGTTCCAATTCCAGTTCCAACATTAAAGTTAATAATTTGTGATTTATTTTTAAATAAAAAATCTAATCCAGCACAATGTGCTTCAGCTAAATCCATAATATGAATGTAATCTCTAATTGGAGTACCATCCTTAGTTGGCCAATCATTGCCATATATTTGCAGCTCATTCAAAGTGCCATCTGCAACGCGACAAATTATAGGGAATAAATTATTTGGAGTATTCAAAGGATTTTCTCCTATTAAACCACTTTCATGTGCTCCAATAGGGTTGAAATAACGTAAATTTAAAATCCTCCAAGAATTATTTGAGGTATTAAAAATTCCCTCTAAAATATTTTCTATAGCTAATTTAGTTTGTCCATATGGACTACAAGGTTTAATTTCAGAGTCCTCTAAAATTGGTGTTAGTAAATTATTTTTGTAAATACTTGCACTACTACTAAAAACAATATTTTTACAGTCATATTTATTCATGACATCGAATAAACAAATTGATCCAAAAACATTATTTTCCCAATAAATAATTGGATTAGAGAAAGATTCAGAGACTGCTTTCAGTCCAGCAAAATGTATAACTCCTTGTATAGGATTTTTTTGTTTTATAGAGCTGGAAAATATTTCATCTAATAATTTTTTATCTCTTATATCTCCTTTACAAAATAATATTTTATTATCTAAGAAATCCTTCTTTAAAATTTCTTTAATTCGATTTATTATTAGAGGGGAGCTATTTATATTAGAATCTAACATTGTTAGATCATAGCCTCTTTTTATCAGCTCCAAGCATGTATGACTCCCTATATAGCCAGCACCTCCAGTTATTAAAATATTTTTCATAGTCAACTTTACAGCTAAATATATATTTTCTATTAAAACAAATTTTATATGCTTATTTCTATGAATTTTAAGATATTAATTTTATAATCTATATTGAAATAGAATTAATATAGTTTAATTTATATAAATGAGTAAATTTTATGTATCTCCCTTTACGGGTGAACATCTTATTAAAAAGGGGAATTGGTATATATCCCGAAATGGTAAGGAAAAATTTCCAATAATAAATTCCATCCCAAGATTTTGTGATCAGAAAAACTATAGTTTAAGTTTTGGATTTCAATGGAATAAATTTGACAAAACTCAATTAGATTCAAATAATAAAATTAACTTTACAAGAAATCGTTTTTATCAATCAACAGAATGGGATCCAGAAATAATCTCAAAAGAAAATGTTCTAGAAGTAGGGAGCGGAGCGGGAAGATTTACAGAGGTTTTTTTAAAATCGACAAATGGAATATTACATAGTGTTGATTATTCAAATGCTGTAGAAGCGAACTTCCAAAACAACCTTCAATTTAAAGATAGACTTGAATTATCACAAGCATCAATTTATGAAATGCCATTTTCAGATAATACATTTGATAAGATATTTTGCTTTGGGGTATTACAGCATACACCTTCATTTGAAAAATCAATAGAATCACTTATCAAAAAAGCAAAAATTGGAGCGGAAATTGTAGTAGATTTTTATCCAATAAAAGGTTGGTATACAAAAATTAATTCAAAATATATTTTAAGACCCTTTACTAAAAAGTTAAATCATAAACTCCTATTTAAATTAATAAGTTTAAATATTAATTGGATGATTTATTTATTTGACTTTTTATGTTTAATTAATTTAAAACCCCTTACTCGTTTTATCCCAATTACAAATCTTTCTCAATTTCCTAAAAATTTAACTTTATCTCAAAGAAAGACATGGGCTATTATGGATACCTTTGATATGTTTTCACCTGAATTTGACAATCCTATGAGAATAAAAAAAGTTAAAAGTTTATTTATAAAATACGGCTGTAAAGTAACGTTCGCTGGATTTATAAAGAATAATCAAAATGCATATGGAGCAGTTGTTAGGGCAATTAAGTCTTAGTTAATTCTCTAAAATTAACCTTAATATATCACTTATTCATTTCTAAGTAACCTTAGAAATAAATCTTCCCAAAATTTCTCTTAGTACAAGTGATGAAATATTTAAACTACTAGCATTTGGAAAAAAACAAATTAAATTATGCATTAATTTAGGTTTTAGGCATTTTGATTTAAAATCAACAGGATATTCGAAGACTTTAAAACCAGCTCTCTCAAAAAAATATTTTGCTCTTTTCATATGAAAAGCGCTTGTAATAAGAATAATTTCATTACTTAAAAATTTTTTATTTATGAAAAGTTTTTTTAATTCCTCTGACTCTTGAAAAGTATTATTAGCTTTTCCAGTAACCAAGACCGCTTCAGAAGGGATTCCCATATAGATTGCATCTTTTCTATTCAATACTCCTTCTGTCAATTCCGTCCCATAATAAGGACTATATCCATCAGTAAAAATTATCCTTTTCGACTTACCTTCCTTAAAAAGTCGTACACCTGCAAAAAATCTATCTGGATCCATCCATTCAATAATTTCTTGCTTTTTTTGTGTAAATTGCCTCATTCCGCTCAAAACAACAATTGAATTAACATTTTTAATATTTTTTAAGGGGATTATTTTATAAGGCTTTTCTATATATGTAATTAATAAATCTGCGGTAATTCCAAGACTAAAAAAATATAAAGTTACTAGACTCGCCAAAAAAATTTTTTTTGATTTTATTAATAGGCTAAGAGTCATAAAAGAAAAACTAGCCCCCAGTGGCATTAAAAAAATTGGTAATAACTTACTTAGAAAATACAGTTTTTTGTTTAAATTAATACTCTCTTATTTTATCTTGTAATAAGAACATGTAAAATGAAGAATCAATTACTTTTAAAGTATAGGATTACCTTGAATGAAAAAATAGCAAAAAAAATTATTTTATTTGTTGTAAACTCAGACTGGTTTTTCTTATCTCATAGGTTACCAATAGCAAAAAAAGCTATAGAAGAAGGTTATGAAGTGGGCCTTCTGACAGAAATAACCTCAAAAAGAAAAGAGATAGAGAAATATGGAATTTTTGTAAAAGATATTCAATTCAAAAGAGATTCTACATCTATTGTGAAAAACTTGTTTTTATTTATAAAGATTTTGAAAATATTTAAATCAATTAAGCCTGATTTAATACATTTAGTAACTATCAAACCCATAATCATTGGAGGAATTGCAGCACACTTTTTAAGAAAATCTACAAAAATAGTAATGTCCATTTCAGGTTTAGGTTTTATATTTATAGAAAAGGGTTTTAAAGCCTTTTTTAGAAAAATAATTATTTTATTCTTTTATAAACTAGTATTTTTAAATAAAAATATAAAAGTTATTCTACAAAATAAAACTGATCTACAAAATATTTGCGATTACACCAATCTCGCAAAAGAAAAAACGATTCTCATTGAAGGTTCTGGTGTTAACTTAAATAAATTTAAATTTAGTAAAATACCAAAAAATAAACCTATCGTTTTATTTCCTGCAAGACTTTTATCTAGTAAAGGAATTTATGAATTTATTGAGGCTGCGAAGAAACTTAAGGGTTCAGCTCGTTTTGTTATAGTTGGCAAACATGATTTAGAAGCAAGAAAATGTATTAACTTAAAAAAATTACTGACTATTGAAAATCAAGGAATAATTGAATATTGGGGAGATTCTAATGATATGCCAAAAATATTCGAGATGTCTTCCATAGTAGTTCTACCATCATATAGAGAAGGCATGCCAAAATCTTTGCTAGAAGCAGCTGCTTGCGGGAGACCTGTAGTCACAACAGATGTCCCAGGCTGCAGAGATGCGATTTTAGATGGCAGAACTGGTATCCTAGTTCAATCACAAAATTCATCTGAATTAACGAATGGTATAAAAAAACTACTCAGTAATCAAAAATTATTGAATAAAATGGGCAGAGAGGGTAGGAAATTGGCTGAGAATAAATTTGATATTAATAAAGTCGTAAAGTTACACTTAGAAATCTATAAAAATTTATTGTTTACTTAATATAAATCTATTAGAAAATTTATAATGATTTAAATTTTAGTTATAAGATTTCTTCTTAAAAAACCTATAATTCTAAACATTTAGAGAAACCATTAAATAAATATCAATGTAATATTAAATAGAAGAGAAATTAGAAAAAGAAAATACTTTTCCATAAATTTAAACCTTTAGCATTTATAAATCTTTATAAGTTAGCTCAACTAAATAAGAATCTTAAGAAATACACTTTTTTTCAAAATAATTATCTTTTATATTTGAACAAAATTTATACAATTTCACTAAGATTTTTATTCAAAAATTGAATAATTTAATTAATAAGATACTAGTATTATTCTTTGATTGTAGTTTCTTATATTTTTTCTGTAAAGTCTTTTTTCTGAATTTTTTTAAATTATAGAATTAGTGGCTAGATTATAAAAATGAAAGGAGTTGTCACAAAAGTTTAATGTCAAAAATTGATATAAAATTTTTTCTTGTATACAAATAGTATATTTAATCTCGAAACTTATTTGCCTTTATTTTTTACGTTAATACATTAATTAGATTAATTGAAATCCTGATTATTTTTTAAGATTATTGGCAGAAATTAAATTTTTAGGGGCATTATTTGGTAGAATTGTACTTTAAAAGTCAAATTCATTTTCAATTTCAGAATACTTGTTTATAGCCTCACGATTATTAGCTAGTGAATTTATCTTTGCTAGAAAGAGATTTATTAATATGGATAATATTTATTATGGATTCAAAAAAAATTTATTTGAAAGATTTATTTATCAAAGAAGCTTGACTATTAAGAAAGTTTCTTTAATTTATAAATTAAGCAGTATTTCATTTGTTATTAGTTTATTTTTAGGTGAAATTTATTTTCTCATTATAAATTTATTTTCATTGATGCTTATAGTAATTTATTTAGATCAATTAAAAGCTAAAACTATAACAAGTAAAATTTAATTTAATGATTTTATTAAAAAAACTATTTTTATCAATTGATAAAAAAAGACAATTAAACGCGATTTTATTAATATTTGCGATGACACTGAGTAGCGTTGCAGAGCTAATTAGTGTTGCCCTATTCGCTCCATTTATTTCGATTATATTAGGAAATGAAGAAGTTCAAAATGGAAAATTATTTTTATTAATAAATAAATATTCAGATAGTAAAAATATTATTTTATTAATAATTACAGTATTTGTTATATCTTTAATAATAAGAATTTTTACCTTGATTTGGCAAAATAAGTTTGCAGCTATAATTAATAATGAAATAATTTACAAAGCTTATGATGTAGTTCTAAATCAAGATTATCCTAGTTATATTAAACAATCAAAAAGTAAACATATAGCAATAATTCATACCTTTGGAAATTATCTTTTAAGTGAAATTATCATTCCTATTCTTTATCTATTTGAAAGTATTATTTTTGTTTTATTTGTAAATATCTTTTTACTTTTATATAGTTGGAAAATCTTTTTAAGTATTGTCACTCTATTATTTATCATTTACTTTTTCTTTTACAAAAGAGCAAATAAAATATTAAAATCATCAAGTCAAAAGCAAGTAAAACTTAATGAAAAACTTTTAGAGAGACTAGATGTTGAATTAGATTCTATTGAATATATACACTTAGGAAATTATCAGAGAATATGTTCAATGAATTATGCAAAGTATGATAAAGAATATAAACTTAATTTAGCAAATTACTTTATTACTGCTAATCTTCCAAGAATTCTAATAGAATACCTTATTCTGATTATCGTATTATTAATAATTTTATTTTTATATGTTAACAATAATTTCTCAAGTACACTTCCCATATTAGCTGCTGGTGCTCTATTAGCACAGAAGTCATTCCCTTATTTACAGAAAATATTTTTAAATTGGTCTATACTTGCTCAATATAAACAGACTGCCTTATCAATATTAAATTACTCTATAAAATATGAAATAAATAAAAAATATCGCAATGAAAATCTTCGTTTTATTAACTTCCAAGAAATTAAATTTAAAGATGTAAACTTCTCTTATAAAAAAAATTACAAAGTTTTAAATAATATAAATTTCTCAATAAAAAAAGGAGATAAGGTGGCAATTATGGGGGCTTCAGGAGCTGGAAAAACCACTCTACTAAGATTGATTTGTGGTTTACTACATCCGTCCTCAGGTAAGGTTTTAGTAAATAATAAAGAAATAAATAAAAGTCTTAACGAACAATATAAAGTTAATTGGATGAGAACAATTGGTTATGTACCTCAAAAAATAAATCTTACAGGTAAGACCCTTAGAGAGAACATTACTTTCAAAAACAATAAAAACACTAAAAATAAAATAAAAATAGAAGATGTGATAAAAATAACATTATTAGAGGATTTAGTAGCGAGATGTAATGGTTTAGATAGTGATATTTTCCAGAGTTCTTTTTCTTTAAGTGGAGGAGAGAATCAAAGATTAGCAATTGCAAGGGCACTTTTCCATAATCCAGAATTGTTAATTATGGATGAACCAACTTCTTCTTTAGATATAAAAACGCAAAAACAACTATTTATTAATTTGCAGAATTTAACTGATTTAACTTGCATCGTTATAACCCATAGAGTTGAAACAAAACATTTCTTTGATAAAATTTTAGAAATAAATGGCCAAGATTTATCTGAAAAAATAATTATTAGATGAAATCACAAATTAAGAAACATTTCTTGAATGCTTTGAAAAAGATAAAATTGTTAACTTATAAAATATAATACTCCTAATAGTTATTAAACAGCATTAAAAAAAATTTACTAAATAAGCAAAACAAACAAATAGAATAAAAAATCATGTGTGGAATCGTAGGGGCTGTTACTGGCTTAAACAATAAATACCAAATTATAGATATTGTCAATAAAATGGCAAAAAAAATTATTCATAGAGGACCAGACTCTTCTGGAATTTATTTAGACGAGAATATTTCTTATTGCTGCGCTCATCAAAGACTATCAATTTTAGATTTATCCAAAGCAGGTAATCAACCAATGGAGAGTTTCACTAAGAGATATATAATTGCCTTCAATGGAGAGATATATAATTTTCGCAAATTAAAATCTAAATTGAATTTAGAAACAAATATACAATGGAAGGGTACTTCTGACACTGAAGTTTTAGTAAATGCTATTGATTTATGGGGGCTAGAGAAAACGCTGAATTTATCAAAGGGTATGTTTGCTTTTGCTTTATTAGATAAAAAAAGAAAACGACTTTTTCTTGCAAGAGATAGGTTTGGAGAAAAGCCAATGTATTTTGGATTTACTGGATTTGGATCTAGCAAATCCTTGGTTTTTGGATCAGAGATATCAGCTTTAATGGAATTCCCTGGATTTAACAAAGAACTAAATTTACACTCTATTGATTCTTTAATGCGCTTCTCTTGTGTCCCATCTGATTTAACAATTTATGAATCTATAAAAAAATTAAAACCTGGACATATTGCAAACTTTAATTTAGAAAAATATCATGAAAATATTCCAAAAGTTTATAAATGGTGGGACTATAAAGATACTATTGAAGAAAATGATAAATTACAATTCAATTCTGAAAAAGAAGCAATTAGTAATTTAGAAATAGTTTTAAAAAATGCAATTAAAGATTGCTCAATATCAGATGTGCCTATTGGTTGTTTTTTGTCTGGAGGTGTCGATTCATCTTTAATTGCTTCACTATTAACAGAGGTTTCCACAACTAAAATAAATACTTTTACTATTGGATTTGAAGACAAAAATTATGACGAATCTAATGATGCAAATAAAGTTGCAGAATTTATTGGTACTCAACATCAAGAAATAATTTTAAAGCCAGATGAGGTTCTAAAAATAATTCCAGATTTACCTTCTATTTATTCCGAACCATTTGCAGATTCTTCACAGATCCCTACATCGTTAATTTGCAGGGAGATAAAGAAAACAGGAATAGATGTTGCCTTAACAGGGGATGGTGGAGATGAGATTTTTGGAGGATATTTAAGACACTTCAAAGGTTCTTCTACTTGGGGCAAAATTAAATTAATTCCTTATCCACTTAGATCAAGGATTGGGAAATTATTGAAATCTCTTCCCCCTAGCGAATACGTAAATAAATATTTTTCAAGCAAACAAAATAATTTCTATCAAAAAGTTTTAAGAACTGGGACTAGATTAGAATTTATAAAAAGCTCTGATGATTTATACCGATCATTATTAATAGAAGATATTGATGATTCCATTTTTAGTAAATCATTTAGGAATAAGTTAGACAAATGTTGTTATAAAAATTTTGTAGATCTCAATGACTTTCCAATTAGTAAAGTTAATGATGGAGTTGCAAGAATGCTTTATTGGGATAGCATTACCTATCTTCCAGACGATATATTAGTAAAAGTTGATAGGGCTTCTATGGCATATAGTTTAGAAACAAGAGCACCTTTTCTTGATAAAAAGGTGGTTGAAACTGCCTGGAAAATTCCCACTAAAATGAAAGTTCATGGTGGCCAAGGTAAATTAATTTTGAAGAAATTACTTTGCAAATATTTGCCAAGAGATTATATTTATAAACCAAAAAAAGGATTCGCTGTCCCTATGCAAGATTGGCTAAGAGGCCCATTAAAAGAATGGTCAGAAGATCTCCTACTGGGTAAAGAATTGGTAGATCAAAATTATTTTGAAGTAAACAAAATAAGAAAACTTTGGGAAGATCATTTAAATAATAAAGTAGATAATACCAGAATATTGTGGCCTATCTTGATGATTCAATCATGGTTAGATTTTTATAAATAGCATGGATTTAATTCAAGCAAGTTTCGTACTTTTTTTAAGTTACTATTTCACACTAAAACTTGCAAAATACTTCAAACTTAATAAAAAAATAATAACAATACTTTTTATTTATAAAACAATTATTTCCATTATATATATACCAATATCTATGAATTTAAGCCTTGACGCTTTTGGATATTGGGGAACTGCTTTATCTCAAGATTATGCTTTTTTTAGCACAGATTTAATTTCTAGTATTAATAAATTCTTGAGAGAGTATTTCTATTTTAATTTTTACTCAATGACATTTTTTTTCTCTTTTATAGGAAATGTTGGCACTCTAGCTTTGGCCTCAAATATTAAAACGTTGACCAAGAATATTACAGGTCCTTTAAATTATTTATGCGAATTAGTAATTTTTTTTCCAACTCTTAATATTTGGACAACAGCAATTGGTAAAGATGCAATAACTTTTGCTTGCATAAATTTAATCATATATTCATTGATAAATATTAAGTCAAGAATAATAATTTTATTAATCTCCGCTATTTTATTTTCCTTAGTAAGACCATTTGTTGGAATAGTAATATTTTTCTCATTAACAATTGCC
>Ga0160422_10000788_pt1 | contig 19518 bp, 27 predicted proteins | sample Fk160mmetaG_FD_108192 | JGI IMG/M metagenome (GOLD analysis project Ga0160422, IMG submission 108192) | Marine microbial communities from the Central Pacific Ocean - Fk160115 60m metaG | ecosystem: Environmental > Aquatic > Marine > Oceanic > Photic zone | place: The Central Pacific Ocean... | reverse complement strand
TTACTCATTTGGGCTTCTCTTCCTGTTTTTCTTTCTTCTGTCATTGTTTCACCAACCTATTTGGTATTCTTCAATCAGTCCCGTTTCTTCGTTTCGGCCTTTGACAAAGCCTTCGTTCCTCCCATGAAGAAACAAGTCGTAATTGAGTTTGCAATCTGCTATGCAGTATTTGATTACATCAGCGTGCCGACCCTCTTTCCAAGCAACCGGCGCGTCTGCTGAATCCATAATTTCTTTTCCTACACCAAGCGTATGCTTGCATAGAGAATCAAGGTGATGGCTCTTGCCACACGCGCTACGAACTTCCCAAGATGTATCAACGATGGACTCTTTCTTATTGAGAAGAACTCCGGCGTAGTGCATGTCAAGCGCATCACGGAGAACGGGTAAGTCAAATCCTCGTATGTTATGTCCAACAATGATGCCACCGTTGTCAACATGTTTCTTGAGGTGTTCACCTAAATCTCTTGGGTGTAAGGGATGCATGTGCGCGTCTGCTACAATTGCGCCATCGGCTTTGCTGAATACATGTGCTTCTTCACCATCCCATGTAGCGACCACTGTTGGGTCAAACATGTGGGTGTTGTCCCAACCGCCAATCTCATGAGAGTAGTTTGCTGTTTCAATATCAATTGCCATTACTTTACTCAACTCTATCACCTTTTACTGTCTTGTTGTATTTGTCAACCTTTGAGTCCATATTTTCAACACAATGGCGGGGTTCAATTCCTTTAACAATTTCAGTTGAGAGCATCTTTCGGCAATCAGCGCACCACACAGCCGCTATGCTACCATCCGGTTTCAACTGAACTTGTAGGTTCGTATGACCTGTGCTAAGATTGCATGATATTAGTTCAATCATTCAATCACCCTGTCTAACATCTTTTGTAATTCTTCTATCGCTTCAACTCCGCGCAAAGCATTTCCGGCAATACCGGCTATGATACGAATAGTCGTAGCCGCGCTTGGTGCATCTTCAAAGTCAAGTGAAACATCTCCACCCTCCAATACATCAAGGACTTCACGAAGTATTCTCTTGTAATGTTCAGTTGATTCTGTGCTTGTGTCCATATTTATTCCTCCTTCCACTTAATGTAAACTGCGCTACCGACACGATGTGTGCGGAACATCTTCTCAACATCTTTGAATCGCTTGTAAACCGTTGGTTTGCTTTTACCGAGTTGGTTTGCGTATCTGTCAAACAAATCATTCTTGAGAACCCAACCTTCACCCTTGCCTTCAATCTCAACAGTCTTACACGGTTTCATTGCATTGGACCATTCATCTTTGCGCGCAATCTTTTCAGCCGCTTTCGCTCCGACTTCAACTTCGGACTCAAGCCAAAGGACAAGTTGCTCGTATATATCATAGATGATTTCAGTAGCCATTTCAATGTCATCACCTGTTACTCGCCAGTCGCCATCTGCGCTTATCTCATCACGCTCAACACGCATCATTGCGATATGCGCGGCGAACAAAACTGTGTAGTTGAGAACATTCGGAATGAAAGAACAAACAACATCGGAGAGGTGCTTGTCCATACCACGAACAAGTGTGTAATATTCCTCAACCGAAGCCATCAGTTGTGGATGCACTGACTCATCAATGCTGAACATATCATGCATACAACCACGCGCAACCTCTTCTTTACCACTTGGACCGAGTTCACTCCATTCTTGATGGGTCATGTTGGCAAGCGATAGTAAACGGGATTCCGTCTTTTCACGAATCTTGATGAAGTGTTGAGCAATGTCTTCAAGTGAATCAACTTCTGTGAGTTTGTTCTTGAACACACCTTCCATCCTTCGCTCGGATACCATTTGTCTCATGTCATCACTCCACGGTCTGTAAAGCAACAACACACGCTGAAACAATCCTTTGGTCAACACATACTCCTTGACACCGCTTGGTGGGAATGAAGTAATCCAAAACGATACGCGGGATTCTGTTTCCACTTTACCGTTCTTCATGTGTTTGGTCAAAGTGTTGCTGTGGCTTCCCACTGGGTTCATCGCTTGTTGCAAATAAAGGATAACTTCGGAGAAAAACTGCTTCGGGTTTGATTGCAAAAGAATTGAACCTTCATCAAAGTTCAAACACTTCTTGCCGCCGAGTAGTCCTTCATTCTGCACAAGTTCGTATCCTCCTTCACCGTCGCTTACCGAGTCAATTGACCCGATGAGCGCGCTGTCTGTTCCGCTGGTGAACATGTCAATGTTCAAACCGGCCAAGTCTGCGACTTCTCCTGTAAACTCCCATGCGATTGACTTACCGGACCGCGTTGCTTGTATCCAAAACACATGTATTCGCGGGTCAAGTGCAGAAGCCCATACGGGTATTCGCACATAGTCAACAAGGGCTTGTCCTTGTAAATAGAAGAAAGAAATCAATCCGGGTATTTCATTAAAGAACGAAGTCGTTCTAAACCGTTCAAGATAATTCTTCATCATCGGGTATTCTTTCACTGCTGTATATTGGTTCCATTGTCTTTGGGGCATCTTCTTTTCATCTCCTTTGGGGGGCGGACGACTCTTGGGGTATGGTGGTCGGCCTATAACCATTTCTCATTTTCTCAATTATCGCTATACTATAATAAAGATAATTGTTGACATTATATAAATTATTCACGCAATCACCTCTCAAAGCGAACTTCGTCTTCGCTGGTAAGGACTTCAATCACGCGATTGCGCAAAACTTTCCCCATGCGGGGAACATCACGCAAGCATTCTCCACACGCGACTTCTTCAATTGAGCCGCACGCTTCAATGATTGCTTCAACCATATCCGGTCCAATACCGGGAATGGTGATGAGCATGTCTTTGCGAACATCGTTTGTGGATACGCGCTTCACTGCTTGCGCACCATGTCTGCTTGCTTTCTTGTAGGTCTTTTCATGTAAAGCGACCATGAAAGCCGCCGCTTCACTTGCGTTCGGGGCGCGGTAAATGAGGCAACCGAAGTCAGCCACAATCCTACCGAGGAATCCCGTCATCTGTTTCAGTGCTTGACTGGCAGTTATGGAAGAACCACGCTCACGCGCTCGGTGAACATAACCACCGAGTTCTCCCCAAATAACCAAACCATAGTTGCCATCGTTAGCATCCATGTTGTCAAGTTGTCGCATCAAGTGTCCGCTTCTCATTGAACTGAAAAGGTCATCAACACTCTTTGCTTCAATCAACCAATCTCCGCATTTGTAATCTCCGTTGACAAGTTTTTGTCGTAGGACATCAATACGGGGGGACCTTGATTTTGCGCGTCGCTCAAGTGCTGAAACAAGCGAGCCACGCTCGTTCGTATCAATGATGAGTGGTGGTTTCATTAACACTCACTCCCTATGTGGTCCGGTATCTTCTGCGCTCTTCTATATTGCGAATGATTCTTTCCGGGTTTTCTATGTTCAACAAGTCCTTGTCTCTTCAAATGAGTTAGAAAAGTTCTAACTTCCGGCGTTGTCATAGTTCCTCTCAATTCCGGTCGCATGTATTTTATCAATTGACGCGGTGTTCTCCATCGCTCATCAAGATTCAACAATAGTTCAATGTATATTGAATCCATCCATTGCCTATCAAATGTATCACTCTTGATGTTTTCAGTCGTTGTTACCTTGATGCCTTTTAGCATACCATTCACTGTTTTGTATTCGTATTTTTTTGTCATTGTGTCACCTCATGTTCTCCTGTTCCATCCCACAGTTGGCACCGACCTATGCATAATCCTTTGCCGATGAGACTTTCACAGCGTTCCATGTATCCTCCTTCAACGATTGAACGAATTTGATATTCAGTCGTTCCGGGGTCATAATCGGCCCATTGAAGGGTCTTGATAAAATCGTGGAGTGTAAGAATATGCGCCTCGCGCATTTGATAAGTTGTTCTTTGAACTGGAAGAAAATTTCTCAAACGCGATGCAAGATAAATTGCCAAACTCGCGCGGCTGATATGTGGTGGGTTGCTTCCTACTTGACATGCCGCTTCCATAAGGCATGGGAGGATTTTGATGCTACCCATTTTTACTGTATCAAAGTTCACAGGTTCACCCGTTACTTTGAATTGCTTCTGTCGGACTTCTTTAACTGGCAGATTGACTCCTTTCCTACCATAGAAGTATGCTGTATTTTTAGGCGACTCCGCCATTTGACATATTTCGTCCCATGACTTGTTCAAGTCTTCAGTCTTCAACGGTATGCTCCATCGGAGAACATGTTGTTTAGCGTTGTAAGAGTTGGGAACTCTTATCATACGCGCAGTATCAAATGGAACGGTAGGGTCCATGCAATATAATTCCATTTCCTTTTTCCATTTGTTGATGACTTTCTTACCAGCCGCTTTAATATGCGACACTTGCGTTCCGCTGGATGGCAGATGAGTCTTGTCAAGTGACACCCAAATATGAAATCCGTTGCCGCTGAACCAAACACCATGATTGATTTCTGCGTCCAACAAAAAATGATGTAAGCGTTTAACTTGTTCAACAACCTCATCACCCTCAACTTCAATCATGTTGCTTCCCTTGCGATACTTCTTGTCAAAGTCCAAAACGAAATGCTTCATGATGGCTGTATTGTATTCAGCGCGACGACCATTCGGTTTCACTGCTCGGAATCCGTAAACAGACATATACGCGCACATTGAGTTTTGCAAACCGCTCCAATACCGTTCAAACTCCGCGTTGTTGTGGATAATTTTTCGGAACAAACCAACTTCTTTCGGGAAATCAAAGTGAAGTGGATTCACTCAAGAAGCCCCCGTATGAAATCAATAATCAATCTAACAATCATTCGCTCACCTGTATTGCATATTTTGGACACAACTCAATCAAGTCGCAGTAAGAACATTTGAAGTCGTCTTTGGTAGGTGGGAAGTGGTTGTCAAGATACATCTTGATGAGGTCTTTGACGCGCTTCATCATAGCACGCTCGCTGACAGTCTTGACTTTCTCACTCATCCAAAAATCAGCGGCAGAAAATCTCCAACCCCAATGCGTGACGGGTCGGTTTATACCGCGCTCCTTCAAGTATTCGGGGTCGGCATTATCAATCAAGAACTTATAGTAAGCCATTTCTTTTCTCATGTCGGCGGCTTTGTTAGCCTTCCATTTACCGGTCTTCAATTCAAAGAGCATCATTCCACCTCCGGGTGCTTCAAACACACGGTCAATGATACCAACAAATTGAACAGGAACAGTCCCATGTCCTTCAATGTCAACATTGATTTTGACTTCAAGACGAATTTCATTTGCAAGTGGTAAAGGGTTGTCCGCGTTTAATGACATACGCGCATTCTCAAACTCCATCAACCAATTCATATTGTAGTAATAATCGTCATGATAGAAGGGGAAGTCTTTGTTCTCCGCGCGACGATTTGCAATGATTGTCTTTTCATCGGGTATGTATTTCTTGAGATAAGATGTCATGTCAACACCGGACTTCACCATCTTACTGAACGCACCCGAACCTTCAATTGCTTGATAGAACAAATCAAGACCGTTGTGGACATCATCACCAACAACGAGATGTTTGACTAATCCTTGTGGACGCGGATAGTTTTGTTCAAGCCACATTTGCTGAACGCACCAACCGATTGAACCGGCTGTTGATTTGCTGATGCGGATGATGATACCGTCCTTTCCCATTTCGGGAGTCCATGCATAACTTGAGCCATCGTCGTAAATCTTAACTGTCATCTTCTAAACACTCCTTGCAACTTTGTTCTTTGTCTTCAACTTGTTCTTCGGGTAATTCAACTCCACATTCTTTGCAAAGAAAAAGCGCGCAATTGTGTTTGTTGCAATCACCTTTGAGGTGTTGACTATCGTGTAAATGATGTTCGCACCAACAATCACAACCGTCGCTTGAGTTGTGTCCGCAATCTAACTTCGGGTCATGGTAGTCATCATAGGCTCCCCAATCCATTCCGGGTGGGTAGTTATCCATGAAACGGCCTCCCTAAGTCATCAGCCATTCGCAGGTCGTTGTTCATTCTCTTTACAGCGGCCATCTTTGAACGCTTCATTGAATCAATGTCAACAATGTAAAGTTCTTCATCAAGTTCTTTGGTTTCAATCGTGATGACCGTGGCTGATGGAATCAGCAAGTAGTCGTCATCCGCGCGCTTCAAACCGATATAATCGGAGAGCATAGCATCGCCGAAGAAAAGTTGTCCTTCTGCATACTTGATTGATTTGGTTCCTGTTTCAAAGTATTCAATTTTTGCTCGCATTCAGTTCATCCCCACCTTCGTAGGTGCGTGTATTTTGTTGATGATGTAAAGTTCGGGGAACAAGCGTTGCAGTTCTTCCTGTAATTCACAGACTGCGCGCGCCATTTTTGCTCCGCCTATCATTTCTTCATCAAGCGCATCAAGGTCGCCCCTCAATGTGTTGTTTTCTTTTTCAAGCCTTGCGACTTTTTCTTTCAGTTCTTCAATTTCGTTTTGCATTCTTTTTATTACTTCGTCATACATTTTTCATCACCAGTAAGTTGCGGGTCGGGGTGTTCCAATAGCGGCTTCAATGTCCCAACCCAAGACACCGAATATACCGTCAATCTTCTTTTCAATTGATTTGTTCAAGATGGTTTTGGCATCTAATTCAAAGCCTTCAAGTTCAGCAGGTTCACGATACGCAACCACTTTGGTCGCAGGTAAACCGTTTGGAACGGCTGAAACATAGGTCCATTGAACGGAGTCTCCCGCTACAAACGGGTCATCCTTTGCCATGTGTTGATTGTAATAATGCGCGGCTTTGGAAGCACCGGACAATATCTTGTAGTCTGCTGGATTCGCGCTGATTCTTGTTGATTGTGTAACGCTCTTCAAATCCATTTCTCCTTTGCGCACAGGTAAAGCCATGTCAAGAACAACTGCTCTCACATCTGCTTCGGATGCACCGTCGCAAACGAGGTCAAGCACTTTACTTTCGGCTTCCTTGCTGATAGGTGCAAGACTGCTACCCTTCATGAAGTTGGCAGTTTTCATTTTACCAGCGTCTTCGGGAGGATAAGATACCTTGCCAGCATAGCGATTTTTACCAGCAAGCAACCAGTAAGGCATGTATGCTTCAACCTCGGCAACCAGTTTGTCGTTGCCAGTTGTGCGTTGAACAACATCTGTGATTCGCGCGGCCAATGCTTCTGCTTCGTCAAGTGGAACTTGAATGAATGCTGAATCGGTAAAACCGTAAAGCACATTGTATCCCATGTTGGTTGCAACTGTATCAAGCAGTGCGATACATCGTCGCCCTTCGGACAGTATTGTTTCTGCTATGTCAAGGTCAGCCCAGCCAAACCCAACACTTGCGGTTGCCCCATATAGGCTCGCCATGACGCGCTTGACTGCGGCTTGTGTTGTATCCCAAGCGGCACGAATCTCTTTTGTTTCTGCTTCGCGCATACGCTTTTTGCATAACGCACGATACTCAAAGAGGTCATCAACAACTTGAGGAAGAATGCCTTTCGTTTCTTGGTCCCAAAATGTTCCGTTCTCCATTTCAAGTATTCCCGGTCCGGGTCCATCACGCTTTGTTGTCCAACAAAGATTGAACCCCGTCATGAGTGATGGATACAGACCCTTGTAATCAACAACGCAAACACCTTCGTAAAGCCCGTTGTCTTTGAGAATAAACTCCGCTCCTTGAATATCGGGCTTCTGCACATTGATGCGAGAAGGCGCAATCAAGTTCGTCTTACGACCAAGAAGACCGCGCATGAAGTTTGATACATTCGTTGCTGATTGAATTGATACACCACAAAGGCGAACCATCTCAACAAAGAAGTCTGTTACATTCCGCGCTTCATCAATCCCACGAAGCAGAACAGTATCAAGCAAACAGTAGTCAACAAACTCGGACCAATACTCATACCATCCGTTGTGAACATCCATACCTTCAATCTCTTCGGTTAGTTTGGAACCGAGGCCCAGTGTTTCAGCAATAGTATTCAACTTGCGGTTGGGTAGTTGACCACCACCACTATCCTTCCACACACGCTCAAAACCTGTGCCGGAAGATGCAGGTGCGGCTGTATCAAATTGCCAGCGACCAGCGATTGGTTGGTCATCAAATCGGTATCGTTCACCTTTCTTTGGATAGCGGATGATACCGAGAGGACTTAACTTAGACGCGCCACCATGCCCGTAAATGTGGTCAAGGCGTTCAATCATGTGTGGTATGTCAAAGAAGGTCCCCGCATGAGCAATCATCATATCGGGGTCGCGTTCATGTAAGAATGCGATGAAATTCTTATACAACTTCTCTTCACTTGAGAAAAGCCTCAATTTGTATTCAACATCGCGCACCTTTCTTTTTCCAGCAACCATGTCAATTTTGCTTAATCGCTCGTAGGTGATTCGCTTTTGACCTTCGGGGTGGTTGAAGTAAGGACAGTTGGTGCGTTCATCAGCCCAAGCAAACACAACAGGTTCGTCAAGGTCGGAGTCAATAACTGCGATAACAGTCGTGAAGTTGTCATCACCGGTGTTGCACTCAATGTCATACCACCATTTGCGCGGCTTCCATTTCGGCATCACTGTGCATTCTTCAACCAAGTATTGGTCAATGAAACGCATATCGCCTTCGTATGATTTGCTAAACATGTTTCGCATGGCGGCAATATCGTATGGGTTGTTTGTTTCAACTCTCCACAATGTGGCACCGTCAAGACCTTCGTATGTTTTTTCTTTGCGCACCTTCACTCCGGGGAATGACCGCTTCATCTGTTTGATTCGGAACTCCGGTGTTGAAGATGGAATATAGAAGTGAGGTTTGTAATCATCAACTGTTTGCTCAACAAGTTTGCCATCATCCTCTCTCCATCTTAGATAGATAGATGGTGGCGTATCGTCATGATAGACAGCATCAGCAATCATTGGTCAGCCCCCTCTTGATGTTTGAGAATAAGTAAAGCGGCAACCTCGGCGTGTTCCAAGACAAGCGCGCTTCTGTTTCCCATGTGGAAGATTACTGTTCCGCTTGGCATGAGGTTGAGCAACTTCGGTAGGTGAGAACCAAAGATAGTTTCACAACTACCGTTGTCCTTCGCATCAATCTCAATTTGTCGGCTCATCTTTGCACCTCGTTGGTTTCCAGCGGTGATTGTCATATCGCCATCAGCAATTGAAACTCGGACTGGTGCATCTTTACCTACAACTTTGGTCAGCGCGGACAAACCGCGAATCTCTTCCATGCTGAAATTACCATGAGATTGTAAATCCGCGCGGCCAAGTTTCTGCCATGAGTTTTTTTTAGCCGCGTTGATTGCTCCCAATGCCCTGTCAACGGTTGAGTAAGACATGACATATTCGGAAGTAGGCGTGCTGAACTCATCGTTGCCGTTCTTCAATGTCAGCGTATTGCCAACATGTCGGATGGTGGTGTTGTCCTCTTTGCAAGATTTGAGAAACGCGCCGACTTTGTGAACATCGGGGATGTAAACTGGACCCGCTTTGTATTCTTCCATGAGGATACCGATTGACTTGGTGAAGTAGTGGGTAGCAGTGTCAGCATGGCCGGTCAGTCTCATGTTCGCAACATCACAGCGAAGGTCATTGACACCCTCACCGAAACCTGTTACAAACGCCCAAAGTGAATCGTTGTTGAATGTGGCTTGAACTAAAGTCATTCAATCACCTCCCCTGTCTTTATCCAATGGATTGATTGACATTCCTTACAGATGGGTAGTTTGACATTCGTGCCAACTGGTTCAACATTTGCAGTCGCGCCGCATAGTCTTGGTTTATTTTCTCCTTTGATGTGTCTTACTTTTTCAGTCATGTAGTCATCTCCTTTACCAATCGCAAACAGACGCAATCGTGGAACTTGATGTATTCCTCATGAGTGTCCGGGTGTATCAGTCTTTCTTGAACCGCGCCTGTTCCTTTGCATTGACGACAATGCGGGTCGGCTTTGAGGACCCACTTGGCGAATACACAATCACAAGGTTCGTTGATGAACTCAACATCAACACATTCTCCCTCGTAATTCATTACAGGTTGTTCACTCCAAACTGTGCCACTTCCCCCGCAGACTTGACATGCAGGGTCGGCTTCCCATTCGGGTTCATCTTCCGCGCTACGCTCAACGCCCTTGTTGTGCGCTGGCTTGCCTGTTCGCTTCCAGTCGCTCAAATATGACCCTCCCGAAGTTCCGGTAGTCCGAACCATTCGGGAGAAGCGTTTTGCTTTGTGACCATGATTGTTCTTCGCTGGTCAAGAAGTTCGGGGTTCGTCTTGCATTTGACAAACTCAACTTCGTAGCGGGTTTCTCCCGTAGTCTTTCCGTCCTCTCCGCGCACCTTTTTCTTGTGGAAATAGAGGATTTGGTTGAGGTAATTGGCTGTGGATTTTTCCCAAGCGGCTTTCTTTCCTGTGATGTTTCCGGCTTTGTCCTGTATATCCTTGAAGTGAGTTTCAAGATAGACGCGGACTCCAAGTGACATCAAAGTTCGTGCAATTGTAGTGAGTTGGTGGAACCGTGTTGAACGAATCTGCCAATTGAATCTCATACCAATTTGCTGATGAGGTGCAATCTTGGCACCGATGCCGTCGGGTGCAGTTCCCAAGTCTTCAATGAACATACAGTTGGTTGCAACATTGTCCCAAAGGTCAACAGCGGTAAACAGAACAGAATGAAGACGCGGCTTGTCTCCGGGTCTTGCGGCCCAGTCAACCAGCGTTTGTCCAATCTTCATCACACGACGATGTGTTGCTGGATAGTCAATTGCTTCACGCGTTTCTCCGTCTGCATCAAGTGTTTCAAACATGACATTCGGATTGAGACATCGGATGTTGTTTGCGTTTTCTCGGTGATGAGTAACGCGAGTTGTCTGTCCGCCTCCGTCAAAGTCAAGAACGAAGATAACATCTCCGCGTTTCTTTTCTTCATCGGTCATGCTGTCAAGAACGATACCCGTCTTGCCGACCCCTTCGGGTCCAACGAGTCCGCACAGAATCATGTTGTTTGGAATTGTTTCACCAGCGTTGACAATCTCATCCCACACAGTGAGGCCGATTGGTTCGCTGTTGATTTTCTTCTCTTCATCAACCGTTGGGTAGTTGACTGCCGCAACCATTTCACCGGATGCGGGGTCAAAGACTTCTTCTTCTTTCTTGGCTTCTTTTTTCAAATCGTTTAGGTTTGGCATTTTTTTCACTCTCCGTATTGGCTTGTTGATGTGTCGCCACCTTCACCCGCAGGGATGGTAAGGCGTGGGACTGCGTAAACTCCGAGGGTCTTGATGGAAGGTGCTGGACCGTCTTCGGTTGCGCGCACAGCCAATCGCCCAAAGACGATGACGGTGGACTTCACAGCGTATGGCTTCCAACCTTCCTCGGTTGCGTAATCAAATGGATGTCCTTCATCACCAAGTAGCCCATGAATGTAACATGGTAAGTTTTGGCGAAGGCCACCGTTGAATGTTCTCGCAAGGTCAAATGATGTGAGGCTCATTGAATAGTCGTGGCCGCTTTGGTCCCACTCCGATTCACGCGCTTCCTTTCTCATGTCGCTGACTTTGCCACGAACGAAGACCATTGGACCAACAGGGTTGTATCCGGGGATGACTTCTTGGCGTGTCTCAAAGACTTCGGCAAGTGTTGACATATCCTTGATGTATGAATCAAGTTCGGGAATGAGTCTTGGTGGTGTGATTGCACCACGAACATGCTCATCAACGAAGTCGTTTCCGTATGTCAATGCTCCCGGTAGCGCAAAGGTGTTGTATGTATCAGCCCATTCCGGCTTAACATTCTCCGATTGCGCGCGGACTTTGACAACACACTCGCTGAACAGTTGTGGAACAAACCACTCATCGGGGTTGTTTGATGTAACAGTGAGGCGTAGCAACTTTTGTTCATCCAAGAAGTTCTCTTTGGTGTTTCCGAGGAAATGATAAGTGCGTTGCCATCGGTAAGGTGTAATTGGTTCACCGAAGCGCGCCCACTGTGGGTTGTTCTGCAAGATTGCGATTGAGAGTCCGTTCTCATCAAACAGGAACCACGGCTTTGAGTCCGCTGTTTCATCTGTCTTCACTGGACCATCTTTCTTTTCAAGCATCCAAACGCCGTCTTCTGTATAAGCGCGTGCCACAAGTCCTTGTTGAATTGCATCATCAAGGTCATTCATGGCCGCTGATACAGCAGGTGCGCGCTTGCGCTCTTGTCCATCTCTCATCTTTGCATCAACGCCGACAAAGTAGCCAGCGAGTTCAACTGCATTTGCTTGGGATGTTCCCGACATAACGCGTCGCTCAACTACGAAAGTTTCTGCGGCATCAATCAAGAAGTCATCTTCTTCAATGGTTGGGTTATCAATCCCAAGTTCTGCTTTCAAGTAAGTGTAAAACTCACCGGTTGCGTCGTCAAGGGTCTTGTTGTGCTTTTCAGCCCACCACTTGAGGCGTTCTTCCACTTCGGGGTGAAAGTCTCCTTTGTTTTGTTCGTCTTTTCTGTCTCCGTTTTCGTTTAGGTTTGGCATATTTATTCCTCCTTTTTGTTTTCGTCTTCGCAATACAGGGTCGCTATGAAATAGTCCACGAAGGACTCTTCCGATAGGGGCCACGCGTGCATTCGTAACACGAAATTACCCCACACAGCGAAGAAGGCATATAATTGTTCCGTCGGCAAACCGATGGATTTCACATATTCATGGATACGAAGCATCACCATGTGAAGTGATGCGCCGTTGCGAACCATGTCAAGCATGGCTTTGTGTGTTGACTGCCAATCACCAGCGGCAATGTCAAGTGCCAATGCTTCAAGGTCAGTTTGAGAATCGTCAAGTTTTGCTCCGCTCATGATGTGATTACCCACAGCGCGAAGGTCGCCTCCAAAGTATGAATGCAGTGCTTCGGGGCTGTCGGTTGAAATTACACCGTGGGCTGAAACCAAGAGTTCAGCATACGCGCGGATTTGTTTTACAGTGTATGGCTTGAATTGAAAGTGGACACAGCGTGATTTTATTGCAGGGATAACACCGGATGGGTCGTTGCATGTCAGTATCCACCAGCAGTTGCTTTTCTCCATCATGCGTTTCAAGGCTTCTTGAGCGGCTTTTGTCATTCCTTCAAACTCATCAAGCAGAATGAGTCGTGCGCTCCAAAGTGAACTGCTGTATGCGATTTCCTTTATCTTGTTGCGAACCGCGTCAATACCTCGCTCATCGGAAGCGTTAAACTCAACGATGTCAAGTTCTAATTCTTTTGCGATAAGATAGGCCGCGGTTGTTTTACCAAGTCCGGGGGGTCCACTGAACAGAAGGCACTGGGGGCTATCACTCGTCCACTCATCAACATAGAAAAGCGGACTGTTCGGGTCATCGTGGCCGATGTATTCGGCGATTGTTTGGGGTTTGTGTTCGGGCATATTTTTTCCTCAATTTCCCGGTAGGATTGAGCGCGCCCCTTATAAACAAATCACACAGTGATGCGTTTTTGACTAACACTTTCTTGATATTATTAAATTATTATCATAAATAAAATAGAATATTCTCATTATAACAAGAAAATAATATTCTTGATAATTACAAAGAGTCCGCGTCAATCGGCACTTTCACCATCAATCATTCGTATGACTTCTTCAATGTCTTCGTGCTTAGGATTGCGTCGTTTGTAATCCATCAACCGAATCATTTTGAGCATGTTATCAGCGTCAGCAACATGCTGTTTGACAGGCGTAAGTATGCGTATCAGTTGTTGAATCAGTGCAGGGTCTTTGAGGATTCGTGCGTTGATACCTTTCGTGGATAGCCACATGTTCAGTGCGGGTTCGTCTTTGCGTGATACCAGCACGCGTCTTGCTACACGGTATCCTATCCGTGTCTTTGGTGCGAAATGAACGCTCAACTGAAAGCGGCATTCTCTTGCCAACCATCCAAGAAAAAACGCATCTTCATCCATGTTTACCTCTCCATCAAATCGCCAATCTGTATTGCATCGGATTGTCCAAGCGTGGTATCAATCCGTGTCAAATATGGTGCGCGTAGTGTTTTCGTGTCATGGTCGTATGACAGTGCGTGGAATATACCGATTAGTCCTTCGTCTATGTCAATCATGCTTTGCGCATCATACAGTCTTGCCAGTCGTTCGGGGATGTCGTCGGCTTTGACAAACGCGTATCCAACAGGGAATGTATCAAAGCCATCAAGGGCGGCAATCTTCACACGGATACCTTCACCATCTCGGTATCCGCCAAGTATCAGTAGCGGTAAATCAAAAGTTCTTCTCGGCACAATAAATCCTCCAACAGCCCCACTATGGAAATACGCTCGTTCAGCGTCAATGAGGCGCAATACTTCACCGTCATCTAACGACTGGACTAACGCTCTCAAATGCGCGCGGTCTTTGACTTCCTTCGGTTTGTTAACCCGCTCGCTTCTGTGCTTTTTCCATAGAGTCGGTTCGTTGTCGGTGTATAACCACTCAACGATATTCCCCGCTTCATCCATTTCACACACAAAGTCAAAGTTCGTGTCATTGAATGCGGGAGAACGATTCACGCGTCGCGCGGCAGAATCAAAACAGAAGACGGCATCTCCCCTTCTGTGCGCATAGTATCCTTTTCCTCTTACAATTTCGTAGTGAGTCTGTTTGAATGGAAGCGACCAGCGGTTCCAACGAGAATAATGTGGGGCTTTGAAAGGATACGCGGGTTCAATCGTGTATTCATTCGGCAGTGTTTCCTTTAACGCACGCTGGATGATTTCACCAGTTGGCATAATCGTGCGCATTCTTTGAAGATGGTTCGTGTCATACTTCGTGATTGAGGCAATCGCTTGCATGATTCGTTTATGCGACAAACAGTTTTTACCAAACGCGTATCCCCAAAACACCATAGCACCTAATTGCGACATTGAGTTGAATAGAATGTCTGCGTTCACATCACCCCCTGTGTAAATTATCTCTTTGAGTTCAATGACTTCACGAAGCGTCAACGATTTCTCAACAGTTGGTGGCGATTCGCTCGCAAGAAGCGCGGGCATTTCGTGTTCGTCCATCAGTTGTTCATATTCTTCGGGGAACAATCCATACGACTGTGCTAACATGCGCACGACATGGTGAGGTTTGATTGACGATAGGGGACGACAGCAAATCATAGTTATATCATGCGCGGAATCGTAGTTTTCGGAGAACAAATCAGCGAGTATTTTCGTGTCCTTCTCGGTTTGAGAAACGAGAATATAGTTCGCTAACTCTTCAAACTTCATTCTTCTTCTTCCCTAACTCGGTCCGTTTTGAAAATGAGGCCGCGCAGGTGTGGAGGAACAAGCGTGCCTTTCCATACAGTCGGCATGATTGAAACTCTTTCTTCTGTGATAGATGTGAGAAGTTCACCAGTGTCAGCCAACTCTATGATTTCGTGTCTTTCAAGAACGCGCATTCCATCCCATGTGAAGAAGAGTTCATCTCCCGCAACAAGGTTGTAATCCATAGGACTCAATTGGACTTCGTGCATTTCACCATCGTCGCTTTCGTGTCTTACGATGACGCGCCACGCTTCTTCTCCCTCATCAATGCAAATCCATTCGGGCTTCTCCAAGTCAAAGTTCACAATGGGGATACCGCTTTCGGGGTGTGTCCATTCTTGCGCGGCTTGTTGTGCCGCGGCTTGAGCATCATGAACCATTTGCGCACCTTCGGAATTGAGTTTAATATCAATCAGTTCACAGACCTTCTTGATTCGTTCAAGAGGTAGTAAGGATGCGGGGCTTGCTTGTAGGATTGTGAGAACATTGTCTTCGTCTTTACGCAACACAGCATCAGCGACACCCCATGTATCACCAATTTGCATACGCGCATACTGTTCTTTTGTCCAATCTATATCGTCTTGTGTGGGCTTCCAATCGTCTTCTATCCGGAGTCTTCACCTTTGAACCCGCGGAACCTATTACAGCATCGCGCGGGGACAAGGATAACTTCTCGCTTATGGGTGTGCAAAGCGATTTGATGGGGGTCAATTTGTTCACCACATGAACAGACGATTACATCACCAAGAAGGTGCGACGCGTAATCATATCCAGCAATCATGTGGGATTCTCCGTCATCGGTATCTATGATGATACCAATAAGATTCGCGTCTTCGCCGTTTGGTTTGATTAACCTTCCACAGTCGGTAAAATCAACGACGCTAATATCAAATGATACAGACACATTCACCTCCAAGCGGGAGAACCTTTTTATTCTTTCTCAAGAAAAGCGGGTAGCATTTCGTATGTCTTACCGGTGAAATCACAGATAATCTCAATCTTGTGAAAGATACCAAGAGGAACAGTGCGGAAGATGAGCATGTCAACATACGCGTGAGGGTGTTGTCCGCAAGGGCATTTATCCGTTGGTAAGATGATAACATCAAAGTCTTCTGTCTCAACAGACGCGCTCATTGTTCTTCCAACTCCCATTTGTAAAATACCAATGCTTGTATCAACGGCCAATGAAGGGGCGTTGATGGTTCATTGATGAGTTCCATTTCACCACAGTAGTCGCCCCAATAGGTGTAATGTGGTCGTGGTTTTGCGATACCGAGGTCTTTGAAAGTGCCTTGAGTATGCGTTATCCCACATGCTGAACATTTGCATAGTCTGTATTCATTCTTCCTCATCTTCTCCATCTCCTTTCTTTGTGGTATCAAAACCACAATCGTTGTGTATGTTGAAATTGTTGACCGCTAAAATAGTAGCGTGTGTTGACATTTGGAAAATGCTGTATCCATCGTATGGAACAATCTTCAATTCGCGCTTGTCTGCTTCAATCTTGAATGCACACAACGCATAGATTTGCTTGCGCAGTTTTCGTAGTTGGTTGTATGCAAACTTGCTGAATATCTTGTCGGGTAGTTGTTCAAGCGTGACCTGTCTTCCGCTTCTCAAAGTCACGGTAAACGGTGCTGTTGGCATCACTTCTGTTGTTGGTTGTTCTCCTTCTTCTGTCATCATATCATGCTTCCTAATCCTGTTTTCAATTTCTTCAATAACGCCTTGCCAATCGCATCACGCGTCTTTCCAGTTTCACCATCAAGTATGCGCTGAACGAGGTCTGCTTTCTCGGCAACCACTTGGTCAAACATCACATCAATGGTATCGTTTGCCGACAAGACAACCTTGTGGCAAGTGGACTCTTCTTGTGTCATACGGCGAACACGCGCCGCCGCTTGCTGTTCCCACGCTGGAACCCACTCACGCTCAACGAAGAGAGCGGTGTTAGCGCGGTCAAGATTCACACCTTCACGCATTGCGTTGGTGGAACAGATAAGATACCTCAACCCTCCGGTTTGGAATTGTTCAATGAATGATTGACGGTCTGTTTCGCTTGTCTCACCGTTAATGAGTTTGATTTCATTCTCAACATGCAGTCTCAAGTAAAGTGATTCAAGCACATCTTTGTGGTGCGCAAAAATAACCAAAGGTTTGCCGCTGTCTTCAAAGTAAGTAGTCGCCCACTTAACAGCCGCGTCAACTTTGAGGCGACCTGCGATGTGTCGGAGTTGAGTCATCATGTTGAGAGCGAATCCCGCGTCTGTTGAACCCCAATCAGCCTGTTGCTTGACCCACTCTTGCATCCAAGAGTTGTATTCAAGTTTGTATTGTTTGATTGCTTCGGGTGCCAATTCAAGTGGAATGATTGTCTCAATCAAGTCCGGCATTTCACCAGCGATGCGCGGGTCATCCATAGAACGACGCAACATGAAGTCGCGCAAGATGTGATTCAATGGTGTGGTAATACCATCACGGCTTGTTTCTATGTTAGATGAACCGCTGTAATCCCAGCCGAAGCCGTTGTGTCTTGCATTGCAATACTTCTTGGCGAAAGTAAAGTAGTTGGGGAAGGTTCCGGGTAGCATCATGTTCAGCGAAGGGAAAAACTCAATCGGTCTGTTGGTGATTGGTGTTCCCGATAGCGCAATAATACCTTGCTTACCTTGAGCCAACTTTAGCGCGGCTTTGGTTGTCTTTCTCTTTGGGTTCTTGATTCTGTGAACCTCGTCAAAGATGATGCAGTCATAATCAATCGCCATCAAGTGGTCAAGACGCTTCTCCAAAATATCGTAGTTGATGATGTTGAAGCGCGTCTGCTCAATATCACCCTCCCATCCGTTGATGATGAAAGATGATGTTTGCAACCATTTGGTTATCTCGTTAGACCAATTGTGTTTGACAATAGCAGGGCATACAATCAAGACGCGCTGATGTTCAGCGAAATGAACACAAGCAAGAGCCTGTAATGATTTACCAAGACCCATCTCATCAGCAATGAGAATACGGTTGCGTCCACCTGTGCGATACATGATAGGTGCGACTTTTTGATATGGTCGCATCATGTTATAGATTGGCATGTCCGGCAGTTCAAGTTCAGTATCAACCGCGCTTGATAGTTCCACTCGTTGCAGTGTTGCTTCGTGTGATAACTTGACTTGCGCGTTTTCTTCAATTGCATCAGCCAGTGGTTCAAAGTGAGGGCGAACAGCGTTGGCAACAGCCATAGCAGTCGCAACAGGAATCATCCAGTTCTTTGTCTTCGGTTGCCATTCAGCATTACCAGCCGCCGCGTCTTTCATAGCGGCGTTGATGTTTTGCCAGTTTGGTTGGAAATCCCAAGATAGAATGAGTTTGTCGGGTGCGGAGAAATGCGCGGTGGCATTACCAACAGGCGTTTCAATAGCGGATTCATCGTATTCCAACCCTTCCACTGTGATGTCGTGGTCAGCGAGGAAAGCGAGAGCCTTCTCAATGACATCCGCGCGGTCGGAAATCCACCACAAACCCTTCTGTCCGTTCCAGCCAAAGCAATAGAACGCGTCGTTCATGTGGGCTTTCATGTCATCCTTCAAGTTGAATGGTATTTTGTTGAGCGCGATTTTGCCACCGTAGTTGTCTGTGTATCGTTCAAATGTAATGTTCATTCTTCTTCACCTTGCCATTCTTTCTCCAATTCGGGGAACATTTGTATGAGTTCAGCGTGTGCTTCTTTCGGGCTTAAATGTGGAAAGTATTTTTGCCATAGCGCGTTCCAGTCTGTTTTCATTCTTCATCATCTCCTTCTGTTTCTTCGCTTCCGATGTAGTCTTCAACTCTAACAGGCTTGCCATTGTCGTCGTGTATCTCAAGACAGATGTTTGATTCGCTGTGTATTATTATTCCACTTACCGCGTGTTTCAATATCAAGTTCTTCGCTTGCAAGTCCTGTATTTGAAGACCAACAACTTCCCAACCTTCGTAGGGGTTGTTTTGAAACTCAACAATGCGTTGCAGTTTGTCTGCGCGCTCGGTCATTCTTTGTGCTTCTCTCATCATCTGTGCTTGTTTTTCTTTCAGTTTTTCTATTGCTTCGTTTGCTTTCATTCTTCCTCATCTCCTTTGAGTGTTTCGTGGTTAGCCCACAGTAAATGTTGTCTTGTGCGCTCGTAGTAAGCGCGGTTTGATTCTATGGAATTTCGTGCAGTTGTCGGCCACACCTCATCCATTTCTTCTGTAATGTAAAAATTACCAAACAGCGTTTGCTGTCCGTGTGGTAAAATCTTGTCAATGCGAGAAGCC
>Ga0160422_10000786_pt1 | contig 19523 bp, 19 predicted proteins | sample Fk160mmetaG_FD_108192 | JGI IMG/M metagenome (GOLD analysis project Ga0160422, IMG submission 108192) | Marine microbial communities from the Central Pacific Ocean - Fk160115 60m metaG | ecosystem: Environmental > Aquatic > Marine > Oceanic > Photic zone | place: The Central Pacific Ocean... | reverse complement strand
GGCACTTCTTCAGACGATAACTCTATGAGCAGGTTGTCGATCCCCAACCCCCAGAGCGCCGACATTACGTGCTCAACCGTGGCCACTTGAATCGAACCGTCCGCGATGCTCGTGGATAAGGTTGTGTCCGCAACATAATCCGCGAGCGCGGGCACTTGGTTATGCACCGTATTCAAATCCGAACGCACAAAGGTAATACCTGTGTTTGCTTCTGCAGGCCGCAGAGTCATGCGTACCTTTTCGCCCGAATGGACGCCAATACCTATGGCGTGAACAGACTGTTTAATCGTGCGCTGTTTCAGCATGAGAAGCTTAACCTTGATCGAGTGAACGACCCAATTCTGAAAAAATAATGGAGGAAAACCTCCGAAGGCGCGGAGTGTATAGCGTGTTGAAAAAAAAATGAAGGAAAAGTGGAGGTAAAAATGGATAAAAATGAAACTGAGTGCTACAAGATGTTTCAATTTTTGGTCAAAAAACCATTCGGGGAGCGGACTAAGTCAACCAATCCGGCGTCAATTACCGATAATAGGGCGACCTGTGGATCAAAACGCTTAATCATGCCCTCCTACCGGCCTGCTCTTTTTTGCTAAATTAGCGCTATGCCGAACAACACACGAAAACTAAAACTCGTTGCCGTGGCGCCAATGATGGCGTGGACAGATCGCCACTGCCGCCACCTGCATCGGCTGTACAGCCCCAGCGCTCTGCTCTTCAGCGAGATGATCACGACTGGTGCGCTTATTTATGGCAAGCAGACCCATCAGCTTGACTTTGATGCCAGTCAACACCCCGTTGCTGTTCAGCTTGGCGGCAACGACCCTCATGATCTGGCCCGCTGCGCACGACTGGCAGAGCAATGGGGATACGACGAGATCAATCTTAACGTCGGCTGCCCTTCGGACCGAGTTCAACGAGGCACATTCGGCGCATGCCTAATGCGAAGCCCGACGTTGGTTGCAGATTGCATCAAGTCCATGGGAGATGCGGTCGCAATCCCTATTACAGTAAAGTGTCGAACGGGCATCGAGTTCAGCGGCGATGAGGATCGCTATAAGAGCGCCGATTTCTTATTGGAATTCGTCAATGCTGTCCACGATGCGGGCTGCCAACGTCTCTATTTACACGCGCGAAACGCCATACTGGGCGGCTTAACGCCTGCGCAAAATAGACACGTGCCCCCTTTACGGCCCGAGCGCGGAAAACTCATAAAGTCGCAATTCCCCAACCTCGAATTAATTATGAACGGTGGTATCGACACTTATGAAAAAGCCCTTGAACTGTTGCAATGGGCCGACGGCATTATGATTGGGCGCAGCGCATATCACAGCCCCCTGTTGCTCAGCCAGTTGCATACGCACTTGCTCGATCCGTCGTTTGCAGTTGACGAAGGCGAGTTGTTAGCGCGTTACAAACGCTACGTGCAATTACAATTACAACAAGGTGAGCGCCTCCAGCCATTGCTGCGACACCTACTGCATAGCTTTAATGGCCGCCCTGGGGCGCGCCGCTTTCGGCGAACGCTCAGTGATCACCAACGACTAAAACAGGGTGACGCCTCGCTCCTCGACGATGCACTTTCCCACGTATTTGGAGCCGCCGCCTGATGCTTAAAAAACTCACCGATCTTTTCCGACGAGATGCCGATGCCGCCAAAGCAGAGACACCGTTTGACGCGCCGTTGGCAGCGGCCGCATTGATGCTCGAGGTCACTTGGGCCGATCATGAAACCGACAGCTCGGAAATCAGACACAGCACCGCACTACTGGAACAACTCTTCAATTTAGATGCAGCAGTAGCCGCACAACTTGTTGACGACGCCCAAGACCGGCTACAACACAACGTCGGTGTCCAAACCTACACCCGCTACCTGAACGAGGCACTCAACGAAGCCGAGAAATTCGAAGTCATCGTGGCGCTTTGGCAGGTGGCAGCAGTCAGCAATGGCATCGATCGTTTTGAGGAGCATACGATTCGACGGATTGCCGATCTTTTGTACTTATCGCACGACCGTTTTATTGAGGCCAAATTGCGCGCACGCAAGCACTCGTGATTGCACTCGTATTAGGTATCTCGCTCTAACGCCTCGACCAAATTCTTAAACGCTGAGTGGTTGTTGTCGTTGAGCGACATAAGTACTTTGTGGGCCTCGATTACGCGTTCGCGTGTTTCACGCTCGACCACTTCGGGAATGTTTACCAACTCGAAGTCTCGCACATTCGCCTCCGCCACGATCGCAAACACATCATCAAAACCCATATTCAACAGCACGCGCTCAACATCCTGAGAACGACAAATCAGGGTTGGGATTTTTTCCTGTAAACGCTGCACCGCCAGAGATAACCGCGCCAGACAACCAAGCGCCGTGCTGTCAATGGCTAGGGTTTCCGCCAGATCAACAATGACGCCACGAAAATCAGAAGCGTCGAGCATACGCTGACAAAACGCTTCCAAAGATCCGCACAGACCAACTCGAATATCGCCATTGAATTTCAAAACATAGGTGCCGTCACTCTCACCTACCATTATGTTCCCGCTCATCTAATTCAATCTCTCCACGACCAGAAGGCTGACATCATCTTCGCCACTAACGTTCGCCGTAACGTAGGACCATAACCCCTTGATATCATCGGCGCTGGCCGCCTGATTCTTAAGCGCTTGCTCACGGGTGGCCAGATCCGAGGCCTGATACTGCTCTAAAACGCCATCTGAAAAAACCACAACGCTGTCGCCCGCACTGAGCTGTGCCTCAGCGGATTCATAGCTCGCGTCGGCAAAGAGGCCCAGTGGTTTGCCACGCTGTTCGAGACTGGTCACCTCACCCTCATCAGAGACTCGCAAACTCGGCGGGAAATGCGCGGCCGACGCGTAGTGCAAATTGTGGGTCTGCAAGTCGATAACGGCGAGGAACATGGCGACGTGGAGGTCAACGGACTGCTCCATAATCCTGCCGTTAATCCACTCGAGCATCTGGCCGGGTGTTCGAAACCGCGGGCGCCCATAACGTTGCTGTAGGCGCCAGGAGATATTTTTTAGTGCCACAGTCAACAAGGCGGGAGATGTTCCGTGGCCGGCAACATCTGCCATAAAAAAAATCAGATGGCGCGAACCGACAGCGAAGTAGTCAACAAAATCGCCGCTCAACATCCCGGCCGGCAACATGCGAAGGGAAAATCTATATTCGCTGAGTATTACCCCATCTTGCGGCCACATATTTTGCTGAATCGAGCGCGCCATTTGAATATCGCGTTGCAGGTCAGCGGAGATTGCAGCGCCGTTTTCATTCGGCTGTTGCATCAGCTGCAGCCGCGTAACCCAATCGCTTGCCGGTTCTGATGCAAGCCATAAATCTCTTACACCTATGCGCATGAGTCGCAGAATGTCGACGCTTGCCGGCAATTCCCGCGCCCAAAAAATGGCGAGTAAACGCGAATTCCACTCCATACATCGACGCAACTCGTTTTCGTTATTGCACACCAGAAACGGCCTTTGATCGAACACGAGGGCGTCATACCGTGAGCGCAAATGCGGCAAGCTTCGAAACACCGATACGTTTACATCGCCCAACGCCGCATCGATCGTCGCGCCGAACGAAGCGTCACTGTCTAAGACGAGCACATCCATGGTTAAACTAAGCGCCAGCTCCCACGGGGTTTTCAAACATTGGAGTTTTCATTTGAGCCGCGACCGTACTCCTGTTCAGCCTCTGTCACAAGTAACCTGCCACCGCTCAGGCCAGACCAACACTACGTTCCTCAGACAGCAAGCGCTCGTGCATGCGCTTAATGCTGACTTTCCACTGCCGCGGGTCCGCTTTAGCGCCCTCGACGCGCTGTCGCGTAAGCGCCTCGTTGAAAGTCTTGAGACGTAATTCTTCCAGCAAAAATCGCACTTCCTGTAACGCCTGGGCGTCTACCAACTCACTTAATTGAAGAGCGTCAAAACGCGCTTGCAGCGGTCGCAATTGTTCGAGCGAGCCAACGTCCCTAGGCACATGCCCCACCAAATTTTGCACGCGGCCAACAATACCGCCGACGTAGCGCGGTAATAAAGGCAGCCAGACGAAGGGGGTTTGTTCGAGTACATTGCTCGGAATCAGACGCTGCAGATGCGCCATGATGTCCTGCTTACTAGGGGCATAGGCAGAGGAACTGAGGCCGTCGAGTTGTGTCATTACCTGAAAACGTAACTTATAGCTGCAACGAACCAGATCTACCGTAGCGGTAAATATATCCGCCAGATCACCACGCCGGGAATGCGCCCGTTCAGCGAATTGATCCGCGTTTCGTGGCAATTCGCGACCCTCAAAATAGCAGTACCAGATCACGTTAAGCATCAGTTGGTCCGACAGCTCCTGAGCACTACCAAGCGCCGAAAAGTACAGCCCTAGCTCCTTTTCCTTGGTCAATTCCCGACGGAAATAACTGCCAGCTTTGCCCAAGTTCTGCAGCATAAGTCGCGCATAGCCCAGCCGATTGGCGCGATCGCGCTGCGCAGGACTGGCGAAGAGTTGCAGGTCGACATGCGTACCTGCATCGAACACACCTGGATAGACAATGACTGGAGCCTGACGAGTTCCAGCAACGACTTGCTCGGGCATCTCCTCGTCGGGTAACGCAACGATTTGGTGCTGCACAAACGCCTCGCTAACCGCATCCCCAGCGGTTTGTGATTGCGCCGATTGCCGGGCACGCAGGCTCTGCTGCAACCCCGCAAAATCGCGCCCGGAAGCAATGGTTTCGCCCTCAGCCCCAATAATTCGGCAGAAAAAACATAAGTGTTCTGAGAGGCGCTGACGGTCCCAGTCAGATGCGTCAACACGCAGTCGATACAGATCCTCTAACAAACCAGCGAGTACCGCCAAAAACTGCCCCTGACGATATACCTCTGGCTTAAGTAGGCGCAGGCAGAGCTCATCGAGCTTATCCGGTAAGGGCACTAAATTTCGGCGCTTATTCTTCGGCAGCGTTCGCAACCACTGCTCGACCAGCGCCGGCAGCATCCCGGGCACAGACCAATTGAACAACTCCGCGCTCAGATTCGGCAGTAGACCGACAGGAATATCGACGCTGATGCCATCATCATCTGTACCGGGAGCAAATCGGTAGTGCAGCGGCAACCTCACTCCTAAAACCTCCAGATGATTCGGAAAGTCCTCCTCCTGCAGTGCCGGTGTCTGGTTTTTCAACAGCCATTGTTCGTCGAAGTGCAGACCCTCCAGCTCTGCAGCTGACAGACCGCGCAGCCAGTGCTTAAGATCTGCCACACGACACAGTTCAGTCGGCAACCGCTCAGCGTAAAATTGATACATTACATCGTCATCAATCATCAGATCGCGACGCCTACCTTTGGCTTCTTGATCTTGCACCCAGGCCATACGCTCGAGATTGTGCGCTAGGAATTCCGGCGGCTGATGCACCGCTCCATGCACTAAGGCCTCGCGCAAAAACAAGTCCCGGCAAAGCGCCGCATCCACCTGCGCATAGCTGCGTGCCCGCCGCTCCACTAGGACGAGCCCATACAGCGTAACCTTTTCGTAGGCGATGACCTCGCCGCGCTTGAGGCTCCACACAGGATCAGAAAAACTGCGCTTAACCAGATGCGCGGCATGGCTTTCCACCCATTTTGGCTCGATCCCCGCCACGCATCGAGCAAAGACGCGCCGGGTCTCCACCACCTCGGCGGCCACCAACCATTTGGGGTTGGCTTTTTTCAGTCCCGAGCCTGGAAAAATTCCCAGCTGCAAATTCCGCGGGCCCTGATAACGCCCGCGCTCTTGGTGCAACGCAATTTGACTCAGCGATCCGGCCACTACAGCCTCGTGAATTTGCCGGTAATTCGCCGGATTAGAATTAATAGAGAGCTTTAGTTGTCGGCAAACAGAGCGCAACTGCCGATGTATTTCGCGCCATTCACGCACGCGCATTGGATTTATGAAATTTTTACGCAGCTGCGTTTGCCAACCTCTATTCGAAAATTCCTCGCGCTGGGCCTCGATCCATGTCCAGAGCTTCAAATAGCTTAAGAAATCAGATTGCTCATCAATGAATTTTTCATGCGCCGCGTCGGCGGCGCCTGTTTTTTCCGCCGGCCGTTCACGGACATCCTGAACTGCCAGCGCTGACACAATAATCAGTAACTCGCTAAGACTGCCTAGCGGCCCCGCGGCCATAAGCATTGCCGCCAAGCGCGGATCCACAGGCAGACGCGCCATACTCCGGCCCAACGCCGTAATCTTGCTGCCGCGAAGTGCTCGCAACTCCGTGAGCAAACGCAGCGCGTCTTTTATGGCCCGCGGTTCTGGCGGATCTATAAACGGAAATTTCGCAATATCGCCAAGACCATAGGCATGCATCTGCAGCACTACAGACGCTAGATTAACGCGCCGAATTTCAGCATCGGTGTAGGCCGGGCGACCGCTAAAATCTGGCTCAGAATAAAGCCGATAACAGACCCCCGGGGCGATACGCCCGCAACGGCCTTGGCGTTGGTTGGCACTGGCTTGGCTGATGGGCTCTATCGGCAGTCGCTGGAGCTTAGATCGATAGCTGTACCGGCTAATCCGTGCAAAGCCGGGATCGATCACGAAACCGATATTCGGCACCGTCAGGGAAGTCTCTGCAACATTGGTGGCCAACACCACGCGTCGCTTCGCACCCTGGGGGTTAAATACACGACGTTGGTCGGCAAGAGACAGCCGTGCATATAGCGGCAGGATCTCAAAGCGTTCGCCAAAAGCCATGCGCAACGCTTTCGCAGCGTCAAAAATCTCGCGCTCGGCAGCAAAAAACGCCAAGACATCCGGCGCGCGACCTGGTGGTGTCGCGTCAATGCTACGCAACACATCGACAAGTTTTGTCAGCGGATCCGAATCACCATCAACGTAGCGAGTTGTCACTGGGAAGGAACGCCCTCCGACTTCAATAACAGGCGCGCCCGAAAAATAATCAGCGAATCGCTGCACATCGATGGTCGCACTGGTAACGATCACTTTTAGATCCTGCCGCTGAGCGAGTAAGCGTCGCAGATACCCCAAAAGAAAATCGATATTAAGCGATCGTTCGTGGGCCTCATCCACAATCACCGCATCATAAGCGTTTAAATATCGGTCTTTACGAATCTCCGTCAGCAATAAACCATCGGTCATCACGCGCAGCAGTGACTGCGGATTACTGCGATCTGCAAATCGCACGGAGTAACCCACAGCTTCACCGAGCTCCGCCCCAACCTCCTGAGCAATACGTTGAGCAACCGTGCGGGCGGCGATCCTGCGCGGTTGAGTATGGGCAATGGCCCCCGCAATGCCGAGTCCGCTTTGCAAACAGAACTTTGGTAATTGAGTGGTCTTACCCGACCCAGTTTCCCCGGCGACGATCACAACGGGATGTTCAGCGATCGCGGACTTGATCTGTGTCGCCGCTTCGCTGACCGGAAGGCCAGCGATAGGGGTCAGGTCCAATTGCTGGGCCGATCGTTGACGTTGCGTCAGCAGAGTTTGCGCGGCGGTGACGCGGGCCGTTGTCGCGGAACCCGGCTTGGCGCCCCTCAGCGCAAAGTAGTCTCGGCGCATCAAAGTGTTTCGATCAAGACCACTCATGTGACCGCGTTAATGCTCCGACGAGAGAAATTAACCCCAGCGCGCGTTATTTTGACAGTTGGCTCATTCCTTCCTCGAGACCCTTAATCGTTAGCGGATACATATTTCCGCCAACCAGTTCCTGGGTCATCATTACCGAAGACGAATACTCCCAGGTTTCCTGTGGTGTCGGGTTGAGCCATATGACTTTGTCGTAAATTTCGCTGAAGCGTCCCATCCAAGCTGCACCGGGCTCTTCATTCCAGTGCTCGACGCTGCCGCCCGCATGCGTGATTTCATACGGTGCCATCGTTGCGTCGCCGACGAAAACAACTTTGTAATCGCCGGAGTATTTATTAAGTATTTCAAGCGTCGACAAGCGTTCAGCCATGCGTCTTCGATTGTCTTTCCAAACCGATTCATAGATGAAATTGTGGAAGTAAAAATTCTCCAGATGCTTGAACTCTGTGCGCGACGCAGAGAACAACTCCTCGCAAATTTTGACATGCGCGTCCATGGATCCGCCGATATCCAAGAACAGTAGAACCTTTACTGTATTTCGCCGCTCCGGACGCATTTTAATATCCAACATGCCGCCATTGTGCGCGGTTGAACGGATCGTGTGATCGATGTCCAATTCCTCTTCAATACCCGTGCGCGCAAATTTACGCAGACGCCGCAATGCCATCTTGATATTACGTGTACCCAGTTCGACAGAGTCATCGAGATTCTTGTACTGCCGCTCGTCCCAGACCTTTTTAGCCTTCTTTTTCTTACCCTTGCCCATGCCGCCGGGGCCATCTCGGCCCTCTTTATCGGCATTGCCTTTATCGCCGTCTTCGCCTTCCTCGCCCTCTTTGGCCTCAGCTTTTTCGGCCTCTTCTTTGGCTTTCTTAAACGCCTCGATCAACTTCTCCAAACCGCCCAGCGATTCGATTTGCTTCAAATCTTCCGGCGTCAATGACTTTTCAAATTCATGGCGCAACCACTCGTCCGGGATGAGACTCTCGAGCAGGCCATGCAGATCCTCAAGGCCTTTAAAGTAGGCGCTAAAAGCGCGATCGAACTTGTCATAGTTTTTTTCGTCTTTAACTAACGCAGTACGACTGAGTAGATAAAAATCATCTACATTGGCGTACACAAGCCGATGTTGCAGCGCAGAAATCAAGTCCATCAGTTCCCGGATTGTGACCGGAAGCTTGTATTTTCTTAGCGTCAGAAAAAAATTAATTAGCACAGTTTAACCTCGGCTGTCGCGTCGATTCATAAATGCCAGTCGCTCCAACAAATGCACATCTTGCTCATTTTTCACAAGTGCACCATAAAGCGGCGGTATAGCCTTGCTGGCATCCCTATTCGTGAGAATCTCATCCGGAATGTCGTCGGCCATCAGCAACTTCAGCCAATCGATGAGTTCTGATGTCGACGGTTTTTTCTTAAGTCCAGGAACTTTGCGCACATCAAAGAAAATTTCCATCGCTTCTTTGACCATGTCCTGCTTAACGCTGGGAAAATGCACGTCGACAATTTGCTGCATGGTTTCGCGATCCGGGAAGTTGATGAAGTGGAAAAAACAGCGGCGCAGGAACGCGTCGGGCAATTCTTTTTCATTATTTGACGTAATGATCACTATAGGTCGTTGCTTAGCCTTGATCGTCTCCCCAAGTTCATAAACAAAAAACTCCATGCGGTCGATCTCTTGCAGCAGGTCATTGGGAAATTCGATATCCGCTTTGTCGATTTCATCGATCAACAGCACTACGCGTTCTTCCGACTCGAACGCCTCCCAGAGCTTGCCTTTCTTGATGTAATTGCGAATATCATTTACCCGCTCATCGCCCAGTTGCGAATCGCGCAGACGAGATACTGCATCGTATTCGTACAAACCGTTAACCGCTTTAGTGGTCGACTTAATGTGCCATTCCAAGAGCGGCATTCCCAAGGATTTGGCTACTTCCACCGCCAACATAGTTTTACCGGTTCCAGGTTCGCCCTTGATCAGCAAAGGTCGCTCCAAGCGCACTGCAGCGTCGACCGCCATGCTTAGTTCGTCGGTCGATATGTAGGAATCTGTGCTATCAAAAATCATTCAGCGGCTCTCTTATCTTATGAATTAGTGTGAGTTATTCCCTACAAAGCAGAACTTAATAGGCCTGAAACAATACCGGACATTGGCGCTTCGCGCCCGCGTAAAGCCAGCTACTTTAATTGAGCACAACTGCTCCATGCAACAATGACGTTCATCGCTTCAGCGGGCGGCGTTGCCGTATGAGCGCCAAATCTTGGTGCTTGAGTGCAGCATTAGCGCTTTATAACGCGCCTAAGTAGCCACCATCCGGCTGACATCAGCAACAAAATTACGGTACCGCTAAGCAGCCGACGCATGCTTTCCTCCGGTGCTCCTGATCGTTGAAAGAAGGTCTCGAATATCATCACTATAAAGGCCGGGGCTTCGGCATCTGAATAATTGGGAACCGGCGCAGGCAAAGCGAAAAACAACACAATCACCGCAACTAAAAACCAGCGCCAAATACCACCGAACCGTCTGCGAGCCGGAATCAGCCACCACAGCGTAAACCAGAGGGCTACCGCGCCAAGCACGCTTGCCGCTGCAATAATCTGCCAAACTAACTCGGCGTTCACGATGACCGCATCTTGTCCGGCGTACTCAAAGCTCTGCCATTCACATCTCAACCCAGCGCACGATCATATCCTGCTCTTGTTCCGCCGGCACTTCCGACTCTGCCACCACTTTACCGCGGACGGCAATGCCCGCGGTGAAAACCGTCTCGGCGTCTCCACTGACAAGCGGGTGCCACCATGCCAGATCTCGACCTTCAGCAATCGTTCGATAGGCGCACGACTTGGGCAACCAGTGAAATTCGCTAACCGTTTGCACCGAAAGCTCAACGCACCCCGATACCAGCGCGTGGCGCTGCGGGTAGCGAGTGCACTGGCAGGCCTGCTGATCCAGCAGATCACAAACGATCGATGTGTACACCACCTCCTCGGTATCTTCGTCTTGCAGCTTCACCATGCAACAGCGTCCACACCCATCACAGAGACTTTCCCATTCGGCGTCCGTGAGTTCCGCTAATGCTTTCGCTTGCCAGAATTGCATCACTGCCTCAGCCGCTCTGGCAATTCCGGATTGGATTGCCCGGTAAGTGGTGGAAACTGTAAAAAGAACCCCTCCTCCTTCATCGCTTGCATGACCTGCTTCACATCGACTAATGCCAATTTACGTTCTGACGTGAGTACCAGATCCATGACATAAATCGGCGCACCAAACTGCTTGCGCAGCGGTTCCGGCAGTGCCTCAAATTCCGCCGTCGCAGGCATGTATAAGTACGTTTCCGCTTTGCGGCTACTGCGAAATATGATGACGGGGCACTCTTCAAGCACTCCCTGCTTTTCCGGCTTTTTCACCCCGCGGTCTCCAAGACACTCAAAAATCGGTTGCCGACCACTTCGCCGCGCCAACCGCCATAATTTTCGCTCAATTCTCCAGTCGCGTTGAAGTGACGTAGACATGCCTCGACGTCTTTCTTCCGCGCCAACAGTTCCGGCGCTAAGCCAAACGCGGCGGCGACTTCCCGCGCAACATCCCGAAGAGCTTTCAAACGCGCACCCTGAGAGGGGCTTAAGGGTCGATCAAGAAGCTCTATCGTGCTGTCGGATCCGCTCTCCGACTCGTATGCCTCGATCAGTTGCGCGCCAAATCGGCGAACCACCGCGGCCGGAAGAAAATTTGCCAGTGTCGACTCAGTCAAAGCGGGCAATTGTGCAAAGGCGAGCAAATGCTCATCCCAAATAACCCGATTACGTGGCACATCCAATCGCCGAGCTGTGTTCTCGCGCCATGCACAAAGTTTCTGCAATGCGCTCAATTGCACTTCATTCAACTGCCAAGCACGCTTTACTTGGCGATAATAAAGCAACGGCTCAGGTTCTACATAGGCCGCCCGTAATTGCATGTCTTCCTGAAACCAAGACCATCGTTGCTGGTCAGTCAACCGCTGCAACATTTGCTTATATACGGCGGTTAAGTGCACAACATCATCCACCGCATAGCGCAGCTGGTCGTCTGACAACGGTCGCTGCAACCAATCGGATCGCGTCTGTTGTTTGTCGAGCAAAACACCCAGACTTTGCTCAACTAAACGCGCATAGCTCAGGCTGTAGTCTTCACTCACATAGGCATTCGCTAATTGTGTATCGAAGACATTACTCGGCACGATCCGCAAGTGCGCAAATATAAGCTCTAAGTCCTCTAAGCACGCATGCATGACCTTGCATGTATCTGGGTCGAGTAAATATTCCTTGAGCGGCTGCCAATCTTCGATTGTTAGCGGATCAAGCAAAAATACATCGGTGCCCGACGCCACCTGATATAGCCCCGGAATCGGATAAAACGTATTGGTACGAATGAATTCCGTGTCTAGCGCAACGACCGGTGACCAAGAGGCCACTGCTTGAGCCAACTGGGAATCGGTATCAATCCAGTAAATTGATGTGTCTTCTTCCCTGTAGGGCATGAGACAAGGTGCCTCCATCGGTATATTCAATTTCGCCACCTAAAGGCACGCCGTGGGCGATGCGGCTGACCAGGGCCACACGGTCACCCACTAAACGTCCTATGTAATGCGCAGTGGCCTCACCTTCAACCGTTGGGTTCGTCGCCAAAATCAGCTCTTCAGGACTGTTCTCAGCGATGCAGGCCTGCAACCGCTCCAGACCCAGTTCTTCCGGGCCGATGCCGTCGATGGGCGATAACTTGCCATGCAACACAAAGTAGTAACCGCGATACCCGCCCGCCTGCTCCAGCGCCAAAACATCGGCAGGCGACTCGACAACACAAAGGAAACGCCGCTCGCGGCGAGGGTCTTCGCACAAGCGACAGACCTCGGCTTCGGTCAAATTCCGGCATATTCGGCACTGCCGCACTTCACGCATGGCGCGCTCCAACACGCCGCCCAAGTGCAAGCCACCGCTTCGGTCGCGCTGTAATAAATGTAACGCCATGCGCTGAGCGCTCTTCTGACCCACCCCGGGAAGCACCGTCAACGCGCCAACTAAGTCATCGATCAATGCCATCAGAAAGGCATTTTCCCAAAAGGCAAATTAAGGCCACCAAGCAGACCTCCGCCGACATCTTTCATTTTTTCGCTTTGCGCTTGTTCTACTTTACGCACGGTGTCGTTGCACGCGGCAGCCAAAAGATCCTCTAAAACTTCTTTATCTTCGGACAATAACGTCGGATCCAAATCAACGCTTTTGACTTCATAGCGCCCATTCATTACCACTTTGACCATGCCAGCGCCGCTCTCACCGCGCACTTCCATTTGCGCAATTTGCGCCTGCGCATCTTGCAACGACGCCTGCATTTGCTGCGCCTGCTTCATCAAATCGCCAAAATCTTTCACTGATTGCCTAACCTATGTTGTTGACTTAACCGACCACTCCGGACGCTGCAATAAATCAGCGGGGCGTCACCGCCTCTATTTTTCCGCCAAATTCGCTCAATAAGTTTTGCACGACCGTGTCTTGCTGCAGCGCCGCTTCTGCATCAGATTGACGCTCCTGCGCCAAACGTGCCTTAAGCTGATTCGGGGTTTCGCTTGCTATCGGCCCAATCTCCACCTCAAGTTCTACCTCTTCACCGAGCAGTTCAGCTAACGCGCGGGCCAGTCCCGATCGCTGCGCTTCATTCAACAAGGTGTCGTGCTCATCGCTAAGCACCAAAGCCACCTTCGGCAGTTGCAGCGTCTTAAGCACCGCATGTTCAGCGATCATTTTAGCCACGCCAGAAAGCTTGATCTGCTCCACCCACTCGTACCAGCGCGACAGCAGCTGCGCATCAGCAACAAAACCTTCAAAAACGGGTTCAACGACCTCAGCCTGCGGCGCTGGGGCAGCAGGTGTGCTGTGTGCTACTCGCTGCAATGCCTCTGGCGCAGAACTCTCGGGCTCCGCCACGCTAACATCAGGGTTCTTTGCCGCCGCAGCGGAGTCACCCAGAGACGGTGACGATTGCGCGGCACGTGGCGGTACGGTGCTGTCCGGTTTAGGAGCAAACGCAAGCATGCGTAATAGCGTCATCTCAAAGCCGCTACGGGGGTCCGGGGCTATCTCTAAGTCGCGCAAACCAAGCAGCGCGATTTGATAGTACAACTGCACCTCGTCAGCGGCAAAAAGCGTCTGCTCGGCATTCACAGCCTGACTCACCGCCATCTCATGCAGCGCCTCCAGCATACCTCTGAGCACATCCGCAAAATCACTGTTGCGCTCGTCCAACTGCGCACTGATCTGCATGGCGCTCGGCGCGGAGCCTTCCGCAATCGCCTCGAGCAATGCGGTTACTTCGTCGTGACCAATCACACCCAGCATCCCGACCACATCCGCATGCATCAGTCTGCCTTGACCGAACGCAATGGTTTGATCCGTGAGGCTCAGAGCGTCTCGCATACTGCCCTGCGCACTCTTTGCCAAAGCATCCACACCGGCGGGTTCAAACTCTATGCCTTCATCCACCAGTACCTTAGAGAGATAATCGGCAATCATCTGTGACGACAAATTCTTCAGCTGAAATTGCAGACATCGCGACAACACCGTGACAGGAACCTTCTTCGGATCTGTAGTGGCAAGCAGAAATTTTACGTGTTCCGGAGGTTCTTCAAGAGTTTTCAGCAGCGCATTAAAACTCGCGATAGAGAGCATGTGCACTTCGTCGATAAGATAGACCTTGTAGCGACCGCGGGTGGGCATGTATTGGGCGTTCTCCAACAGCTCCCGCGTATCGTCAACACCGGTGCGGGACGCTGCGTCCACCTCGATAAGGTCGATAAAGCGATTTTCTTTCACTTCCGTACAGACCGAACATTGTTCGCAGGGCGTTGCGCTTACGCCCTGCTCGCAATTCAGACTTTTCGCCAGAATTCTTGCGATGGTCGTTTTCCCGACGCCCCGGGTTCCGGTAAATAAGTAGGCGTGATGCAAACGACCGCTGTCCAGCGCATGGCTCAGCGCCTTAACCACGTGTTCTTGGCCCACTAGGGCGGAAAAATCGCTGGGTCGCAGCCTGCGTGCTAAGACTTCGTAACTCATGCGCGGTATCCTACCAGCCTTTGGGCTTATGACCCCAGTGAGTTGTCACACATGTCTGCTTTTCGCGAGCTATTTAACACCAACGAATTTTTATTGATCGGCCATCGCGGCGCTGCAGGTCTCGAAACCGAAAACACCTTGCCAAGCTTCCAACGCGCGTTGGATCTGGGCTGCGCCGCAATCGAATTGGATGTGCAACACGGCGCCAGCGGCGAAACCCAGTGGGTCATACACGACCACACCGTCAATCGAACGACAAACGGACACGGCCGCGTCAAAGATTTAACCGATTCCGACCTGCAGACTCTTCGCTGCACCAACGGCGCAACCATACCCAAGTTAAGCGACGTATTGGATCTGGTCACGCGGCAATCACAAGTTGCAGCCACAACCGTGGGCGTAAATGTAGAGCTTAAGGGTCCGATGACCGCGCGAGCAGTAGCTGATACGTTGCGGAACTATCAGCAAATTCCGATCTTGGTTTCGTCCTTCGATCACTCGGAGCTAAGGCGTTTTCGCGACATCGACCCAAATACTGATGTCGCACCCCTATTCCACGCTTGGCAAGACTCGGTTGACGAGATTGCGGCCGATCTCTCGGCTTGTTGCATCAATCTATCGTCGCGCATTGTTACTCAGCGTCGTTGCGAACAAATTCACCAGAGCGGACTTCCTGTCCTTGCCTACACTGTCAATTCACAACGTGCAGCGACACGACTGCGACGCATGGGGGTGGCTGGGGTGTTTACCGATCGCCCGGACCGATTCCTCTCTCCAACGGCAACAAACGAGGCATCCTAGAGTTGATCCAGCTCTTTCTGCAGCTGATACTTTTTATCCGTGATGATTTTTTCGAGCACCTCGACGCGCTGCCTTAACTCAGCAACAGTTTTATCGATCGCCTCATCAGAGGATCGCTGGGACCTCTTGTTCCGCTGAGTTTTAAAATAGGACTCCGCGACACCTGTACCACAGCCTATCGCAACCACAAGCACGATCATCGTCCACAAATCCATCGCTTCTATTGCTCCATCTTTTCTAATTGTTTGTACAGTTCGTACTGCTCCGAGGTCACAAATGACTCGATTCGACGCAGCCGCAATTCCGCTTGCGCGAGCTCTGCCCGGCTGTGCGTAAGCATCTTTCGCGGCGGCCACTGCGGCGCCTCTCGCGCATCGTGATCGACCTCGGACGCGTTGACATCGTCGCTGTCGGCTCCAGGCTCATGCCTCCACCGTCCCGTTCTCGTTGACCTGGCCCGGCGCGCCGTTGGCTGACGGTACGTAGGCTCGCTATCCATCACAAAGCAAGCGACCAGGTAAGCGGGCAGCATCAGTCCCGGAACAAAAATCAGGCCGGTCAATGCAGCGAGGCGAGCCATCCAAGTTTCTACACCCAGGTATCGCGCGAATCCTGCGCACACGCCGCCTATTTTCTTGTTGGGCCCACGATAAAGGTGATCGCTACCGGGCTGCAGTTTCCGCAACTTTCGACGGTATGACCGACGATGTCGATACCGGCGTCGCCCGCTGTGACGCGCGGTTTCCCGCGCCTCTGAGTCGTCGATCTGATCGTTCAGCCTTGCCCGCGCCTCGTCAAGAAGCGCAGTAGCCTGACGCAAGCCCGCGTCTTTCTTGTATCCGACCAAATCGCGTAAGGACGCCTCTAATCGCTCGACTGCCCGATAGAAATCATGGCTAGACGTACCGTGCTCGACCGCATATTCCGCATCTCCGGAAGCTCCTTGTCGGCCGTTGCGAGTACCCGATTCCTTGTGTGGATTATCGGTCATGTTTGCGCCATTCGGGTGTTTGCGCATCGAGAATCGACTCCAGAGTATCAATGCGCTCCATCATCAACTCCGACCTATGTACCAACGCCTCTAAGTTATCGCGTTCGGTTTGCGACAGCGCCGCTTGAGCACGGCGTTTACTGCGATAGTGCATCCAAAGCCATGCCGGAGCGACAACCACCATAAACACAACAGTGGGCACCATGATGGCGATGGCTAAACTGTCCATTGACGGCTCCTAGCAAATAACAGCATTGGCAAAATCTAACGGTTAACGTTACTGCTTATCCGGACTAGGGTCTACCGACTCGGCGGCGCCTTGACCTTCGCCTAGAGCCCCAGTCGCGTTCATGCGCGCCTTTAAATCTGTGAGCATAGCCTCCGCGCTTTCGTCGCCTTCCAGTTCAGATATCTCATCCGCCAGAGTTTTTTGGCCTAAATCATAGGACTCAATCTGTCCCTCAAGATCATCCATCTTACGCTCATAATGCTCGAACCGACTGATAGCATCTTCAATATTGTGGTCGCTTAAAGTTCGTCGCACGCCCAAACGCGACTGCGCCGCTTTACCACGCATGATGATCGCATTCTGACGCGTCTTGGCGTCTTTTATCTTGTCCTGCAGCGCGCCTATGTCGTCACCAAGTTTTGCCAGAGTCGAATTCAGAATCTGCAGTTCGCCATCGAGTAGCTGCGCCTGATCGGTACACTTCTTCGCCTCCGCCAGCGCGCCTTTAGCCAAATCGTCGCGCCCCTTGGTCACGGCAATCTCGGCCTTTCGCTGCCACTCGCCCGCCTCGTCTTGCTGCCATTGAGCACGACGCTCAAGGTCTTTGCGGTCGGCAATGGCTCGCGCCGAGGTACTGCGCACCTCGACTAATGTTTCTTCCATCTCCTGAATAATCAGCCGCACCATTTTTTCCGGATCTTCTGCCTTATCTAAGAGTGCATTGAGATTCGAATTCACAATGTCTGTCATTCGCGAAAATATACTCATATCTTTTCTCGCCTCCGTGTCTAATCAACGGTGAGTTTTATAGTTTGCTCCGCGCTTATTCGTCAGGATGTGCGCTTGCCCCAAAGGATTATCAGATTCCGTGCCAACTTTATGCAGACTATAAGCGCATGAATTATATGGATTTAATTCGCTACTTCAGCGTATGATCAAACGGCTTTGGTATTTTTAACCATTAACTGGTCATTTTCATCATGAACGATAACGAGCGCTTGATTGGCGAATCACCAGAATTCTCAGCGTTACTGGAACAGACCTCGACGATCGCGCCGTTACACAAGCCCGTTTTGGTTGTCGGCGAACGAGGCACTGGTAAAGAAGGCATCGCAAGCCGATTACACTTCCTGTCCAATCGCTGGGAGGGCCAATTTATAAAGCTCAACTGTGCGGCAATCTCTGATTCGTTATTGGAAAGCGAACTGTTCGGTCACGAGGCGGGCGCGTTCACCGGCGCCAGCAAGGTGCATCATGGCAGATTCGAGCGCGCTCATGGCGGCACCTTGTTTCTAGATGAGCTCGCCAATACCTCTATGCTCGTTCAGGAGAAAATACTGCGTGTTATCGAGTACGGAGAGTTCGAGCGAGTGGGCGGCAGCAAAACCATTAAGTGTGATGTGCGCTTGGTTGCCGCTACCAACGAGGACCTGCCCACCCTTGCTCGCCAAGGAAATTTTCGCGCGGATTTGCTGGACCGCTTGGCATTCGATGTGCTCACCATTCCACCGCTGCGACATCGAACGGACGACATTTTATTACTCGCAGAACACTTTGCCGTAACCATGACCAAAGAGCTGGAACGTGCGGTTTTCTCAGGATTCAGCCCTGAAGCCGAACAGACGCTTAAACAACACCCCTGGCCCGGCAACGTCCGCGAATTAAAGAACGCAGTGGAACGAGCGGTTTATCGAATGATCGAGGATGAACCCATAGACGAGATCATCCTCGATCCGTTCGAATCACCCTATCGCCCAAGCAGACTGGACGCCAAACACGATCCTGTAACGGCACAGCGTTTGATCTTTCCTATGCAGCTGAAACAAGATACCCGTGAGCGTGAGATCGCTATCATTGAGGCGGCTTTGGAAGCTGCAAAATACAGCCAGCGAGACGCGGCAGATAAGCTGGGCCTGACCTACCATCAACTGCGTGGCTATCTGAAAAAGTACAACCTAGTCGGCGAGCGAAGTAGCGAAGAGTAAAAGACAGTACCGCAGGCGCCTAAGCAATTTTGTCCCAGAATCTGCCCCAGAACGCCAATCTCGTGGACACCGAGCAGCACTTTCGCGTTACAATGCGCCAGCCGGAGAGGTGGCCGAGTGGCTGAAGGCGCTCCCCTGCTAAGGGAGTATAGGTTAATCCCCTATCGAGGGTTCGAATCCCTCTCTCTCCGCCATTCAATATAAATCCCCTATTTATCAATATTTTAAGAAGCCTAGGAGCAAAATGGGCCAGTTTTTTTAAGTCCATATTTTTATTAGGTTTTATAATTTAGTCTAAACTGGACTCCGCCAATGACGGAGTTTACAGACCCCGTATAACCTTGGCCCTAGGCCTTGGGCACACAACCACAGTAAAGCCCAAAGCGGGTACTACGCCTGCACGCATCGACAACCCTTTCGCCATCTGTCGGTTTTTTAACACCATTCAGCATTCAAGCCTACCAAACTCCTACTTAATCTGATTGTTTGTCTGTGTCGTATTTAAGCGTCACTCGACACCTGTTAACAATTAAGAGGAACCTACGGTGAGTAAAAACATAAAACTCGCATCGTTAAGTGTTGCGGTGATTGCTGCTGTTTCGGCTGCGTATTTGATGGGGTATTTACCCACGCAAATAGCCGAGCCGACTGCTGACATCGCACAAGTCATACCCGATACGCCAGTGCCGGGGCAAACCACACAGCCGCAAATCAGCGGTGAAGAATCTCCCCACCAAGAACCCGCTATTGACCCAGAGGACGTAGATCCGGCCAGTATTGATTGGAAGGCGGTTACAAACCGAATTTTTCCAGGGATCGACCAGATGTTGCTGC
>Ga0160422_10000785_pt1 | contig 19533 bp, 24 predicted proteins | sample Fk160mmetaG_FD_108192 | JGI IMG/M metagenome (GOLD analysis project Ga0160422, IMG submission 108192) | Marine microbial communities from the Central Pacific Ocean - Fk160115 60m metaG | ecosystem: Environmental > Aquatic > Marine > Oceanic > Photic zone | place: The Central Pacific Ocean... | reverse complement strand
CTGATTACTCAACATCAAAATGGTCAAGAAGAGAAAGAGCACTTGATGAGTCAGAAAGAGCGGCTATTGACACGCATGGGCTTTTCAATCTAGGAGACTTTAGGCCGAAAGAACCAACAGAAGCAGAAGTTAAAATAATCAAAGAATTATTTGAAAAATCTGTTGAAGGCGAGGCTTATGATCTTGAGCAGTACGGACAGTACTTCAGACCAGCTGGCGTGGCTTACCAAGGTAAACCACAAGTGGCAGTGCCAACAGCATCTGCTCCGGCGGCAACAACGATAACAGAAGCGGCACCAACTGCGGCGCCTGTAACTGAATCTGCACCAGCACCACAACCAGCGGCGGCTACAGCTCCTGCAGGTGACAGTGCCAAGAGAGCAGAAGACATACTGAAGCTAATCAGATCAAGACAAGCAAAATAATCTGACATTTTACCAAGGCCCTAGCATTGACGTTAGGGCCTAGGTATGCTAATATACACATGCAAAGGATAACATTATGACAAAAGTATTTGACGCAACAAAATTTAGGAAAAGTATAACCAAATCTATACAAGGTCTAGGAATAGGATTTAGTGATCCAACAGATTGGATATCAACGGGCAACTACGCCTTAAACTATTTAATGACCAGTGATTTCAATAAAGGTATTCCCCTAGGCAAGGTTACAGTACTTGCCGGTGAGTCTGGTGCAGGTAAATCTTACATAGCATCAGGCAACATTATTAAGAACGCTCAGGATCAAGGCATATTTGTAATACTAATTGATACTGAGAATGCATTGGACGAACAATGGCTACAGGCATTAAATGTAGATACATCAGAAGACAAACTTATGAAATTAAGTATGTCCATGGTTGACGATGTAGCAAAAACTGTTTCGGAGTTCATGAAGGGCTACAAAGACCAACACGCCGACAACAAAGAAGGTGCGCCTAAAGTGTTGTTTGTTATAGACAGTTTAGGTATGTTGTTGACGCCAACAGATGTTAATCAGTTTGAAGCAGGAGAGATGAAAGGTGACCTGGGTAGAAAGCCTAAGGCATTAACGGCACTTGTTAGAAACTGTGTGAATATGTTTGGAAGCTGGAACGTAGGACTAATTGCGACCAACCACACATACGCCTCACAAGATATGTTTGATCCTGATGACAAGATATCAGGTGGACAAGGATTTATCTATGCTTCAAGCATTGTCGTTGCAATGAAAAAGTTAAAACTTAAAGAGGACGAAAAAGGAAACAAAGTCAGCGACGTAAGAGGTATAAGAGCCGCCTGTAAGGTAATGAAGACCAGATACGCTAAACCATTCGAGGGGGTACAAGTAAAAATTCCATATGACACAGGAATGGATCCATACAGTGGACTAGTAGATCTTTTTGAGAAAAAGGGACTGCTTGTACAAACCGGAAATAGATTAAAATATGTTGATTCGAAAGGAAAAGAACACATAGAATTTAGAAAAGCATGGACAGGTGATAAATTAGATATGATAATGGCAGACTTCAAAGAGGCCTTACCATCTGAACAAACAGAGGAAACCGTTAAAGCATGATCGATTTTACACACGAAGACATAGAACGTTTATGGAACTCGATGGTTCATTATGTTCCAGAAAGACAAAAACTAGACATGGCAATTGATTTTATAAAAAGTTTAGAAGACATAGGTGTAGAACAGGACGAACTTAAAGCGTGTGCAGAGTACGATCCAAAATTAGAGGAAGCCATCAACACTGTATTCGAAGAAGATGATTCGGAGGATATGGGATACGGCGATGATGATGAATGATAAACTGGTATAACGAAGTTAGTCGCAACCTTGACAAGATACCAGATTGCATAGAATATTTTGACAAAGAATTACAAGAAGCTAAAAAACAATGCAAAATTTATGGCAATTTGGAAAAGGCAAGTGCGGCTTTGCCAGGAATAGTAGAAGAAAGATTTGGACAACTACAACAATTAGAAGCAATATTAGAATATTTAAATATTGAATTACGAAGATTAAGATCAAAAACTTTCAGAAAATATTTAGAAAATTATAACAGGGCATTATCGAGTAGAGATGCCGAAAAGTATGTAGACGGGGAAGACGATGTTGTGGACATGGATAAGATTATTAATGACTTTGCACTTATACGTAACCAATGGCTAGGCATAACCAAAGGACTTGATCAAAAACAATGGCAGATCACAAACATTGTGAAATTAAGAGTAGCTGGTATGGAAGATGCCGATATCAAATAGAATTATTTTAACTGACGTAGACGGAGTTTTATTAGAATGGGAAAAACATTTCACTGACTGGATGCTACAACGGTCCTATTACAACGACAGCGAGGAAAGAATATATCCATACAAATTACTGCCAAATAAACAAAACACATACGAGATGGCAGAAAGATTTGGTTTAAGCATACCTGAAATACGTAAGGAAATAAGAGAGTTCAATAAAAGTGCATGGATGGCTACACAGAGTCCAATTCAAGATTCTCAAACATGGGTAAAACTATTAGCCGCAGAAGGATGGACTTTTATTCCAATTACTTCTCAGACATCTGATATACCAGCACAAACAGTTAGAAAAAAAAGATTAGGAGAATTATTTGGTGATCATATTTTTAAAAATTATCACATTTTGGACACAGGTGCAGACAAAGATTCTGCACTAGCAGAATTTCACAATACTGGGCTATACTGGGTGGAAGATAAGCCAAAAAACGCTTTAGCAGGGCTCAAATACGGTTTAAAGCCTATATTAATCGACCATCCATACAATCGAGATTTTAACCATGACGGAATAATACGAGTAAGTAATTGGCAAGAGATACACAAATTACTATCGGGAAGAAAATGAAAGTTTACGTAGGTTGGGACTCAAGAGAAGATATAGCATATCAAGTGTGTGAACACTCTATCAAAAGAAGAGATCCATCGGCCGAGGTTGTTCCACTCAAACAAAATGACATGAGGTCACAAGGAATCTACACACGCGAAAAAGATAAACTTGCTTCAACTGAATTTACTTTCACTAGATTCTTTGTTCCTTACCTAAATGATTTTAAAGGTTGGGCAGTGTTCTGTGACTGCGATTTTTTATGGAAGATCCCTAGCCATCACTTGATTAAATTTTGTGATCCAAGCAAAGCGGTTGTGTGTGTGCAACATGACTACACGCCTAAAGAAACAACAAAGATGGATGGACAAGTCCAAACTGTATACCCAAGAAAAAATTGGAGTAGTATGGTATTATGGAATTGTGAACATGAAAAAAATAAAATGTTAACTCCCGAATTTTTAAATGAACAGACTCCAAAATTTTTACATAGATTCAGTTGGCTCGATGATTCAGAAATAGGCGCACTGCCTCATAACTACAATTGGTTGGTGGGTTGGTATAGAGAACCGGAAGACGGTTCACCAAAAATACTTCATTATACAGAAGGTGGTCCTTGGTTCGATGGATATAGGAATTGTGAATATTCAGATGATTGGAAAAAGGAAGCGATTAATCTTTTCAGTGCTTAATGAATTGGAACAAATTGCAGACACAAAACTATCACGATGAGCCAGTACAGCATATCTGTGCAACTAACATAATAGAACTTAACGAATATGACAGGTTATATGAAAATCAGAATAACCTAAATCATCCTCTTTGGCAGGAATTTTGTGAAAAATATAAGACAAAAGCCATCCTACACGATAACTTCAAAAGCATAAATTTTGATAAAGAGGTCATATGTCTATGGTTCTACAAGGATAGAAACGACCGGACTGCGGCCTATGTCAATATAAATGGAAAACAAATAAAATTTAATCCGAATGTATTCTTATTAACAAGATCTAAATCAATTAAGATGTTTCACAGCGAAAGAAAATATATAAGAAGTCCTGTAGTACAGCTAGACATGAACATAGAAGACTACAACAATATTATGAAAAGATTTCAAAAATAAATCTTATCTACTTGTCCTGCATCAACTTTCCTATCAATAATCAGGTTATTCTCAAATCCTAATTCATTCATGTAATCGTCCATCTCTAGTTCACAGGGCATATCAGGAAAGTCATCGTCCTTGGCAAGATTCACTTCCTGAATGACATACTTGGCCCTTCTAAATATATCAGGTGCACCTTGCATCACCATTATTTCAGCACCTTGAACATCTTGTTTTATTAAATCATATTTGGCATCTTTGCCGACTATTTCGTCAAGGGTCTGCATATTCCTAATTTCATAATCTTTAAAAATACCAAATAGTGTTGACCCTTTTGTGTAGGTGACTTTTTTCCTACTGCCTTTTTGTATTTCTCTTAGATACATTTTGACCTCTCTATTAGAATCACCTAGAACAGCAATATGATAGTCATCCGTAATCTTCTCCAACTTTGATTTATGTTTTGGGCCTGCCTCAATGCAAGTGTAATGTGCGTCGGGCCATATCTGCTTGACATTGTTGGTCCAAAAACCATTCCATGCACCTATATCCAATATCCTGTCAGGATAAAAATTTCTCTCTTCTTTCAGCTTTTTTAAATGATCGTACATCATGCTTTTTTAAAAATAATATCTGGCCAGATCTTGATCAGTTCTTTGTAGCCTAACTCACGCATGTGTTTTTGTATCAGTCCGTTACTGCTTCCATATTTTTTACTGTTATTGTTAAGCTCAATCATTACAAACTCTATGTTGTCTAGAGTCTTTTTTCCTCCTTCTAAAACTTGCATCTCGAGTCCTTCAACATCTATTTTTATCATGTCTGCGTTTGGTATGTCCATTGAATCTAATTTACAAATAACTGTTTCTCCTTCTTGTAGCAACACCCTTGTGTTTTGGGTGGCGGCGTCATTGGTTAATTTTATCTTGCCGTCTAGGTTTCCAACTGCATGATTATGCAACCTAATGTGCTGGAACTGTCCAAGATTTTTAATTAGACATTGGAAGTGTGTCTTATTAGGTTCATAACAATATATCTCCTTGGCATACTTTTGCATTGCCATTGCCCAAGTTCCACACCATGCTCCTATGTCGAGGATGAGATTGAATTTTTTATTATTATCATCACACCATTCAACAAATCGCTTTAGGCATTTGTCCTGCATATGAGGATATCCTTTTTCCCTCCATTGCTCGATCTGTGCATCGCCCGACGGAACCCACAGTCCATTTGCTAATTGTTCTATCATAAAATTTTTTTTGCCATAGGTAATAATTCTCCGGCCCATGCTGTATGTCCTTCCATTCTTGGATGGTCATCTAGATCGGACACAGTTAATTTATTTTTTAGACAAAATCCGTGTTGCGTATCGCTAAAATTACCTTGTAGTTTAAAATATTTTGTTGTGTCTACTTTTGCCAATAACTGTTCGCATTCGATGGTCAAAGGATTATCAAATCCGTTGTACAAAGCATTATACATTAAAAATGGAATGTTATTTGCCTTAAAATAATTTTGTAAGTAAAGTATCTGTATCACGGTTCTTATCTGTCCCTCTTCTTCAATTGCTGGCCAAAATTCTCTTTCACCTTTATTGACCCATGGGTCGAATCTAACATCTTTATATAAGGTGTCATCTTTTGGTCCAACCATTTTCCATGTTTGCCAACGTGTAGCCCTATTGGCATACTTGTTTTCTCTTGCTGTAGTTAGACCTTCCCGTCTATTATGACTTGTAAAACCTATTAAGACAAACGTATCTTTCAGATTGGCGTGTAATACCGTTCTTACAATTCTCTCGTTACTAGCCCCATTTTCTGCAATCATCTTATATGCAAGATTAAGTCGGAGTGCGAGTACTCTCCCGCAATTTGTTGGCCTACTAAGGTCAATGTTATATTTTTGTTCAAGTGCCATTCTTTCTTTTTTTCGACGTGGAACAAACGCACTAGATTTTAGACCTGGTATGTATCGAGGTATAGCATTTCCCACCGCGAATGAACATCCAAAATGGGTTAGCTTCATAGCAGACCTTTATCCATCAATATTTCAACAGCACTTCCATTTTCAAACTCCTCGGGTGTAAACTGCTGATAGGCTAAACTAAACAACCATGGTTCTGGCCCACCATAGTAAGGATTTTCAATATCTGCTAATTCTGTGTTTGCCACATCTATTGCAAAACTTTTATCATGACAGAACACTGGCACTCCTTCGCACATGGCCTCAACTGCCGCTATCGAGCAACTTGTAACAACACACCATGCCTCTTTGAGATCCTCGGATAAGGGTACCTTTGCCTCACTGGGTCCTGACGTGCCCCTGCCCCTAGGCTTGTGTCGAAGTTTGATAGGTCTGTCTGTGTATCTTTTAATTTTTTCTATGGTATCATTGGTCCAGTTTGGTTCGTCAAGATAGTTATTGATTCCGTCTGAGCTTGGACATACCAACACATATTTTCCTACAAAGGCAGGAGCTTTTATCTTCATGCCAAACTTTTCAAACCGATCAGATTTGCAATCCTTTATAAAAGGAACATGTATTCCATTCTTACAAATTCTCCAATAATGGTTGTTCTTTTTTAAATTATTATTATCAAATCTACCAAAATATGGAGTGTCTGTAAACCAATATTTGTGGTTACGTGATTCAAGTTTCTTTACCATATCTAGGTTATTGTTTACAAATCCCCAGAACATACTGTTACTAACAGGATCTGTTTCGATAGCATTGTCTAATTTTGTTATCTGTTCTGGCCAAGATTTTTCAACACCGTTGAACACTTCCCATGCCTTGCTTTTTGGATTACTAAATGGTGCGTAAATTGTTAGCATCTATGAAATCTTTCAATTTTTCAGCCCACTGTCTATGTCCTTCCGCCGACGGATGAGGATCTGATTGACTACTGACAAGACCTTTATCGATGATGTATTCGTAATGACTAATATTTGGACTAAAAAATCTGTCCATGTTGATTGCATCACGTATGACTTTGAAATCACCGATGCCCTTTTGGCTGAAATCATTTGGCAACGAATTATACATCACATAAGGGATTCTTTTCCTTTCGAAATAGTTTTGTAAGTCAAACACATTATCTAAAAAACTCATTGTTAAATTTTGTTCTATGTCATATCCTTGTTTGCTTCTGATAAAACTTACGTTATCCAAAGTTTTCCATGTTCTCCAAGTTAAATCTGTTTGGGGCGGTCTCCCTTTTTTATGGCCATCGTTTGTTACATAGTCGTTGCGATTTTGACTGGACCAACCGATCACTGCGAAGTGCTTATCCCTCTTATGCCTTTCTAACCATACTTTTGTGGTAAAGCTAATCCTATCATTGCCTCGGCCGCCCATTGCGTAGTTGCATAGAGCCATGTTATAACTGTCAGCTAAAATTTTTGTGCAATAGGTATCAACTCCGTCTTTTGGTCTAGTTGTTAGAAAACTGCATCCATTTGAAAATAAAATCATAGTCCTGTATTATAACATAATTATTAATAAAATGTCAGTAAAAAATATATCATCCTTGAAGTATTTCTTAGATAGATGGGAAACAGTTGACCCAGAATACAATTATACTGTGCCTTATCATGAAGGCATAGACCCTCACTTTTCAAGTTTACCAACATTTGTTGCGGAGTTCCATGACTGCAAAGTGCATACCTGTCCCTTGCTGGTTACGAGAGAGAAAAAACTTATTACAGATCATGTTTGGAAACTTACACACAAAAGCAGGCACAAACCACACAAAAGTCACAAGTTATGGAGATCCTGGGACACAATCATGGATATAGATCTTCCACCTGTCAAAGAATCTTTTAATGAAAGCAACACTTACGTGTGGCTACCCCTAGACGATGACAGTAAAAATAATCCATGGCACATATGGATCGATGTAATATCCAAATTTAGATTGCTAGAAAAAAGGTGGTCAACAAATTTTGCAAGGTACTGTTTTATTCTGGCAAACCATAGTGCATATTTTGAAAAAGTTTGCAAGGAACTTTTTCCCGATGTCAAAATAGTTGTGATGCCAAAGGGTGAAACTTGGCAGTTCAAACATCTTATAGTGCCCAGCATGAGCAACGTCAGAGACGGAATAATCACTCCACCGTTGGCACCATGGCTAAGACACTTTAAAGGATTGAAAAATTTAAAAGGCAGTAAACAACATAGAAAAATAGTTGTTCTCCGACCAGGAGCAACCTCTAGAAAACTAGTTAACTCCGATGAATTGTTATTAAAACTTAAAGGATGGGAAACCGTTGTTTTAGAAAAATTATCAATAAAAGATCAGATGAGAACATTTGCAGAGGCCTCACACGTGTTGGCGGCTCATGGAGCAGGACTCACTAACCTATTATGGTGCCAGCCTGGAACCAAAGTGCTTGAAATACAGGATAAAAACATGATACACAAAAAGGTATATCCATTGTTGTCTCATAATTTAGGGCTAGAACACAAGCTGTATCTTGCAGATGTGGTTCAAATTAGGAGGCAAAACAATGCAAAGCCAAAAGGCATAAAGAGATTTAGTGATATGATAAATTTTAAAATAAACATACCAGACATAATGGAGCACCTAGAATGACAACATCTGTATTACACAAACAACCAAAACTGCTAATGGATCCATATCCACACATAGTGATAGAAGATGCATTACCTGAAGACATATACAACCAATTGGAAAAGGAATGGCCAACACAACAACTCCTTAGCACGGAACCTTTTGATAATGGAATATGCTACAGACTGAAATCTGATCAGATGCTGAGGCCTAATGTTGTATCAGATTCATGGCGCCAGTTTGCAGAGTATCACACGTCGGCGAAATTTTATGATGAGGTTAAAAACATCTTTGGTGATTTTATGCCAAACATAGCAGAAGCTGATAAGACAATAAGTCCACGTGGTTGGGACAAAGGTGGAGATAAGATTGGCAGTGACTGCCAAACTGTCATGCACAAACCTGTAGACTTCAGCTCTAGAACACCGCACATTGACAACCCGAGAGAAATTTACGCTGGATTACTGTACATGCCATACGAAGATGACACTAGCACAGGTGGTGACTTTCAATTACACAGGCAGGCATCAACCATCACTGAAGTTAACAAAAACGGAGGACGGGCAGTAGGTGATAAAGCAGGAGACATTGTAAAGACAGTGCCATACAAGCGTAACACTTTTGTAATGTTTTGTAATAACTCCACCAACACAATTCATAGTGTGTCTGCTCGGAAAAATGCAGTAAGGCATAGAAGAAGCGTTAACATAATTGCAGAATTCAATAAAGTTGCTAGGCGTTCAATGTTTGCTGTAAGGGAAACTAGAAAGTGAACATAGCTGGCATACACACCACAAAGCCAAGAACACAAAGATACGTAGAGGCATTTGTTACAGGCACACCTGGATCTAATAAAATATATCAATTCCGAGATCTTAAGACACTACCAGAAGAAAATTTGACCATGTATGGGATCCTAGCAGGATCAGGAGAAGTTTACAAATGGTGTCAAAGACAAAAAAAAGATTTTTATTTTATGGATCACGGATACTTCACAAATGCTCATGATCGGCCACATTGGTTAAGGATAACAAAAAATAAACATTGCCAAAACGTGCTACAAAACAAATCACCGGACAGATATGAAAAATATTTTAAGCAAGAAATTAAACCATGGAAAAAGAATGGAAGGAAAATTTTAGTACTGCCTCCAACAAACGCCATAGCTAATTTTTTTGGTGCAGAAGACTGGCTAGATAACACGTTAAAAATTATCAAAGAAAATACTGATAGACCAATAGATGTGCGGGAGAAACCATACAATCCAACCGTGGCCATCGATCATGTTGGGGCAACAGTTAAGATTGATAGGCCAACTAAAAATCAGGGCAATATAAATTGGAATGAATACCATGCGATGGTTACATATAATTCAAACACAATGATAGCCAGTTTGGCCGAGGGTGTACCTGTGTTTTGTGATCCACAAAATTCTGCCGCCGCCCCTATATCAGAAACAGATTTCAGTAAAATTGAATCCCCGAAATATGGAGATAGAGTTGCATTGTTTTCAAGTCTAGCGTATAATAACTGGACAATGGATGAAATGTCGAACGGTACAGCATGGAGAATGATTAATGAAAGTTGAAATTTTCAGAAGGACAGTAAAAGATCGTAGACGTGGGAACAGTTATGATCTTCTATATCATCTCAAAGAAGGCATACAAGCGGCCGGAGACGAAGCAGTTATCGTTAATGAACATCGATCTGGACCAACTGTGGCAGGCGAGATGGAGCCAACTGCACCAATGGCGGCCATGTTTGGCTATGGTGGTGACAAACAAATGCACCACACAAAAGGCAGACGCAGAGAACTTGCAGACAACTGTCGTGCAAAAAAGATCCCTCTGATTACCTTTGACGGAGGCCTGCTATCCAGTTTTGGGAACGTTTCAACTTCTCCGGATCATCATTTTAGAGTATCACTGTACACACCAATGAACGATGGCAATTTCCTTTCTGACAACAGTCCAAGTGATCGTTGGGAGATGCTAGTGAAAAAATTCAATGTGAAATACGAACCGTGGAAGAAATCAACCACAGACAGTCCTATACTGTTTGGACTACAACCAAAAGACAACTGGAGCATGAATGAACTTGATCCTATAGATTGGTTCAATGATGTGTACAAAAAACTAAGGCCACTTACCAACAGAAAGTTCATTGTAAGGCCACATCCTAACAATGTATCAAATATTCTTGAGCGTAGGAAAGAACTGCCTGACGACATAGAATTACAATACACACAAAAGAAGTTTGTTGGTGACGAGAAAAAGCACTATAGATTCCACTTTCAGGAGGCATTAAATAACTGTCATGCTTTTATTACTCACAATAGTACTGCCAGCGTCGACTCTTGTGTTCGTGGAGTCCCTACCTTTGTTACCTCAGATCTTGCACTTTGTTGGCCAGTAGCAAACAAGGACCTAAATAAAATTGAATCTCCAGAATATCCAGATCGTACGCAATGGGTAAATGACCTAGGCTACAAGCTGTGGAGCATAAAAGAAATTAGAGACGGCACAGTATATAAAAGATTCAAATCTAAACTAGGATTATAAACGTATGTGTGGAATATACGGCATAACTGCTAGTGATCAACACTTCATAAATGAGTACATGCACACCTGTAAACACAGAGGCCCGGACGGTGGGTCAAAAATTGAAATCGTATCTAAGGCAGGACACACTGTTACCCTAGGACATAATCTTTTGAGCATAATGGCAGAACCTAAAAGGTCATATCAACCATGGAGGACACCAAAAGGAAACACCTTAATATACAACGGTGAGATATTCAACTACTTTGAACTGAAAGAAAAATATCCTAAATTCAAAGACACAACAGGATGTGACACGGAATTACTTGCATGGGGACTAGATACATTTGGCTTAAAGTTTATTGATCAGCTGGATTCAATGCATGGGTTTGCCTATTACGAACCAGACAAAGATACAATTACTCTAAGTAGAGATCACGCTGGTATTAAACCATTGTACTACGCTGAGATACAAGAAGGTTTAGTTTTTGGCTCTGAAGTTAAAGGCATGTTGGACAAAGTTCCTGGTTCAAGAAAATTAGATAACCTCGCGGCAAGTTTCCAAAGCAGGACAGGACTCAACCCTTTACGTAACACGCTTTTTAGTGGCATAAAAAAATTACTGCCTGGCGAAACAATAGTGTGGGACATTGTAAAAAAACAAATTAGTAATACTAAAAGGATTTATATCAAACCAAATTGTAACGTTGACTTTGATCCAAACGAATTTAGAGAGCAATTAGCAAAGGCAGTTAGTCGCTGTTCGATTGGCAGAAGACAGATTGGAGTTTTTCTGAGTGGTGGATTAGACTCCAGCGTTGTCGCTTATGAGCTAGGAAAAATTAAAAATGAACTTAGGACGTTTACAAACAAATTTAGTCCAGATGTCATAAGCGATGAGGACTTCAACAGTGATGCAAAGGCGGCAAAGATGTTAGCCGAGAGAGAAAATTTTAGGCACACCGAAGTTGAAATAACACCTAAAATTATCAAGGAGTCATGGGATAATTCAGTTTACTTCGGTGAGCAACCAGTTTATACAGCAAATTCATCGCTTTATTGTTACACTAATAAATTTTTAGCAGAAAGAGATATAGTCATTACAATGTCAGGTGACATGGGTGATGAAATACTTGGAGGTTATGTAAAATACAAACACATGTTGCAAGGTAGGGTAAGGCTTAACAGTTGGATTGATGTACTAAAACATTGGCTTAATAGAATTAAAAGACCCGTGCCATTGACTGAAAATATTTTATCCGATGAAATTCTTTTGGATGAATTTAGTAAATGCTATTCAGATCAATTATGGAATCCAAAAGATCCAACAGCATCTTACATGGCATTAGACTGTGTTACACAGGTACCTGCAGAATTTTTTAGTAGGAATGACACATATGGAATGGCATACAGCATGGAGGGTAGATTTCCGTTAGCGTCAAAAACGTTCATGCAGTATTGCCTAGATATACCAACAAAATATAAAATAGGATCGAGAGATAACGATACCAAGATGTTAACCAAAATAGCATATAAAAAAATATTACCTAAAGAAATAATACAAAAAAATAAGACAGGTTGGACCGTCCCTATAGGACATTGGTTGAAGAATAATAGTGACCAAGAACTTACAAATTTCTATTTGCAAAGCGTAGGAAAAGAAAATAAAATGAATACAATCACAGTGAATGCAAAAGTGAATAAAAGTTTAGTTCCTGCATGGGCATATAAAAGTTGGAAGGAAAAATACAACATTAAATATTCATCATGACAACTTTAGCAGTAGTAACCACATTTCCACCTAACAGATGGACAGCGTATGCCAGAAGAATGTTAGAAAGCCACGTGCAATATTGGCCAGATGATGTTGTTCTACATGCCTATTACGAGGGTACCATGCCAGATTTCAAGCATCAAAAAGTTAAATTTGTAAACATAGAAAAAGTTAATCCGGATCTCGTTGCATTCAAACAAAAATACAAAGACGACCCTGTTGCCAATGGGGAAACAGCCGAAATACCTGGAGGTGTAAGACGTCTACCAGCCGCAGGCAAAAATGACAAGGGCAAAGGCAGTTACCTATGGGACGCGGTGCGTTTTAGTCATAAGACTTTTGCCGTAGATCATGCAATTAAAAACATTGATACTGATTACGTGTTATGGCTAGATGCTGACACATACACTTTTAGGCCAATAACCAAGGAATTTGTAATAGGACTTTTACCTAAAGACAAACTGGTAAATTTTTTAGGTAGGGGAGAGAAATACCCAGAATGCGGTTGGGTATGTTACAATAAGCGGCATCCACAGATGAATCAATTCATGGATGCATGGACTGGTCTTTATAAAAACAAAACGATATTTAAAGAGTTGGAATGGCACGACAGTTATCTATTTTGGCAGATACTTAAAAGAGTAGCACCTAATGAAGGTGTTGACATAGGTAAAGGAGCAGGTGCAAAAGGACACCATGTCTTTATTAATAGTGTTCTAGGAGACTACATCGATCACATGAAAGGTAAAAGAAAAATTAAAGGCAAAAGTTCAAGATCCGATTTACGAAGTGAACGCAAACAGGACTATTGGAAAAACGTTGAAAACTACGATCCTTTTGGTGGAATAAAATTTGATCCTAAACAGGCCGAAGATATTGTAAGCAAAGTTGAAAAAGGCAAACAAGGAAATTAATGAAAATAGAGATTTGGCCAGCACACGGACCTTTAAATTCGAAAGAAGTTTTTGCTAAATTTATAAAATCTCTACGTGCCTCAGGTGAACAAGTGTTTGAAAATCAGCAGTTGCCAGACGGAGATGTAGCCGTAATTTGGAGCGTTCTATGGCAGGGACGAATGAGAAAATATAAGGATATATGGGAACGTTACAGAAGAATAAACAAACCTGTAATTGTAATAGAAGTTGGTGGGATCAAACGAAATGAAACTTGGAAGATGGGAATAAATGGCGTCAACAGAGAAGCGGATTTTGCCAATCAAGATGCTGATGATAAACGTTGGAAAAAATTTGGAACCGATCTTAAGCCATGGTGTCAGACAGGGAATGACATTATTATCTGTGGTCAGCATACAAACAGCCATCAATGGCGGAACAATCCACCTATGTCAAAATGGTTTGAACAACAAATTATAGGTATAAGAAAATATACTGATAAGCCGATTGTGATCCGACCCCACCCAAGGAATCACGTGACGCTTGATCTTCGAAAGTTTAATAATGTGAGAATAGTATCGCCACAAAGAGATAATAAAACATACGATGACACTGACCTAACAGAAAGGCTTAAATCAGCATGGGCATTGGTGAGTTACTCAAGTAATCCTGCCATGACTGCGGCTATAAACGGTATACCCGTTTATGTGTCAGAAGCAAGTTTAAGCTATGACATAGGAAACACAAACTTTGAAAACATAAACAGTCCAAAAATGCCTGATAGACAACAATGGGCAAATAAACTGGCATATACCGAGTGGTGGCCCGATGAAATAGAACAAGGGATACCGTGGAAGAGGATAAAAAAGAGAATTGAGGAGAAATATTAATGGCAACATTTAGCGTTAATAAAAGAAACGAAGTTCTCCCTATAGAATTTACTCCATACAAAGGTGAAGAGGTAATTGTCAATACTATAATCCGTAAAGGAAAACGCATTCAAGAAAAGGTGTTTTATGAAGACAAAGTAAAAGCAGTGCCGAGGGGCAACGCTTATTGTATTGGAAACGGCCCTTCACGTAAAGGCTTTGATCTACACAGACTGAAAAAACATGGTCAGACTTACGGGTGCAACGCCTTGTATAGAGATTTTATGCCCGACTTTATTTTTAGTGTAGATGCAAAAATGTCAGCACAAATGTGTTTGGACAATGTTGGCAGAAAGACCATCCACTATGCGCCTTCATTGGAGGTAAACAGGAAACACGCAAAAGGTATGATACATCTTATACCAAACAATCCACACTGGATATCAGGCAATCAAGCGTTTTGGACCGCTGGGGTGCATGGACATCGGAACATATATCTAATTGGATATGATTTCAGAGAGTATGGAAAGGGACAGCTTAACAACATCTATCAGGATACAAATTTATATGGTGAAAGGAACGGTGACTCCATCATGGATGGATGGCTAAAACAGTTCAGGGACATGATCAAAATGAGACCCTATGTAAAATTTACTGTGGTACATGACGACCCACCTGAATATCTACATCACCTACAAACTGGAACTGATCTCGGAAACACTCGTGTAATCAGTTATGATGAGTTAGATAAAGAATTAACACCTAGTAAGATTTAGGCCGGCATTTTTAAATTTATTTTTCCAGGCAAAAAAGTTTGCGTTATGGTTAGAGTATGGATCTTTTAGCCAAGTCATTTGATATAGATGCACCATCTCGTGTGCAAGTGTTTCTATGAAATCATTCCATTTAGGAAATTTGCAATGAAGCTCTATGTAATAATCTACCTCGATGTGATAAGGAATAATTCTTTGATTGAACTTTCCTTTTGGTGTTTTTCTATTGTCCCAATTAGCCACACATCGACCCCAATCCTTATGCAATTTTTTAATGTGTACTGGCACAATAGGTAATCTCCCGTTGAAGAGTCCTCTATTGATTACCTTAAACCAGTGATAGGCCTGCTGTTGGGTTGGCTTGAATCCAACAGTGTTTTTATATCTCACTGCGGTGTTTTCTAGAGCAACTTTGAGTTGCTTTCTCACATTTATTTTTTTACTTTTTATTTTTTTCATGGTTGACTATATTACCAATTATGCTATAATATACTAATAATTATCTAAATTACCATGAGTGATATGCACACAGATTTACCAAAAACTATAAACGAAGCACTTAAAATATTAGCATATAACGATTATTTTTGGGCCAATTCTGCAATGCTAGGAAATACAGGTGTGATCAAGCCACATCCAAAAGATCACAAAACTGTTAAATCGTTGGCTGAATCACAATATCCTTGGACAGAAAAACAAGGCAAATTAGCTTTAGTGATATTGAAAAGATACCTAACAAAGTTTCAAGCACATGGTATGGATATCAAACCATTATTAGATAACCCAAAATATGAGGAAGAGTTCAGAGTAATTAGTTTCGATAAAAGCATTGAAAAATATACCGATGAATCAAACATTGACAAAATAGAACTTAGATTTCCATATAATAAAAAAGTTATTCAGCTAATTAGATGCCTTAAAGACAAAAGAGGATTGCCAGCCGGATACAGCCACTATGACGGTGACGCCAAGAAATGGACTTTTCAACATAGTGATGTCACTGCTTACTATCTTACGTTAATTGCAGTGAGATATGATTTCAAATTTAGTGACGAAAGTTTACTTAACGATTATGATGAAATTAAAAAAGAAAAAAAAGGATACCGTATACCAACGGCACAATTGGTTGGTGAAGAGATCATAATAAACAATGCGCCTGAATCTTTACAAGAACATTGGAATGTAAATTTTAAAAACAAAAATTTATTACAACAAGTAGATGCTCTTAAAAATTATAAAATATCAACTAAAGGACTGGATGTCAAGTCCAACACACTGATCGGACATAAGATTGCTCATAATCCTCATCATAAACTATGGATCGATTCTACTACATTCACCAAACGAGAAGTAGTAAGGGCATTGATGGAATTAGATGTTTTTCCGTTAGTGATGCCTGTAAGTGGCGACATTCATATGGAAGAAGATGTGAGAAACTTTTGGGAATGGTTAGATGCGTTTAAAAAATATGGCGTAGATATTTTAAATGATTGTGCATGGGGATTTGATGTAAGGGAACCTATATATAAAAAAGATTTGGATCGATTTCAAAACGACAGGACCTATCTAGTAGACAATCAAAAACCGCATGAGTTTTTCCAGAACCTATATGAATTACATCAAATGAGTAAACAATTTAAATTAATAAATGATAATACCAAAATTATTTTTGTACGTAATAGAATACCAAGAGCATTAATAAAAAGTAAAATTAAACCAAAGGCATCACTGATTGCACTAGGTGGTGGCCATTATGCTACCGGAACAGACAATCTGAAAAGACTTCTTGAAAATCTTCCAAAAAAGTTGTATTATAGTGATTATCAGCCAAGCAGTTGGGATTGGCATGATCATGTGATAGTAAAACTTTAGAATGAGTAGTTGTAAATTAGTAATAAGAGACGAAGTAAATGTGAAGTTCGAGAACTTATCTCTCGAATGGCGTAAAAGATTATCAAACAAATTCAAGTACGAAATACCATATGCAAGGCATCTTCCGGCTGTCAAATTAGGTAGGTGGGACGGAAAAGTTTCTTTTTTTGGTTTGGGCGGCACCACATATTTGAACCTAGTTGACCAAATAATTCCAATACTAGACGAGGGCGGAGTCTACATTGATGTTGTGGATCAGAGAACGAAACACGACTTCAAATTCAATTCAGTTAATAAAAGTTTCCTATCGCACATTACTTGGCCTAGCACACATCCTTGTGCAGGACAACCAATTGAATTACGTGACTACCAAGTTGAGACAATTAACAAATTTATTGAGAATCCACAAAGCATACAAGAAATTGCCACTGGTGCAGGCAAAACTATAATCACCGCGGCTTTGTGCCAATTGGTGGAGCCCTATGGCAGAACCATTACGATTGTTCCGAACAAAAGCCTTGTGACACAAACAGAAGAGGACTTTCTCGCCTGTAATTTGGATACAGGAGTGTACTATGGTGACAGAAAAGAAGTAGGACGATACAATACAATAGCAACTTGGCAAAGTTTGAATGTGTTAGAAAAGAAAGCAAAAAACGAACACAGCACAGAGTTCAAAGAATTTTGTAATGGCATACAGACTGTAATCATAGACGAAGTGCATATGGCAAAAGCAGATGTGCTTAAAAGGTTACTTACAGGTCCATTTGCACACTGTGGCATACGTTGGGGACTTACAGGAACTGTGCCAAAAGCAGATTATGAATTCATGGGATTGAAATGTAGTATAGGCGAGGTGGCGAATAGAATACAGGCAAGTACATTACAAGACAAAGGTGTTCTAGCCAACTGCCACGTCAATGTTCTGCAGACGCAAGACCATCCACAATTTAAAACGTATGCCGAAGAACTAAAATGGCTGACAACTGACACTACACGAATGACATGGGTGGCAAACACAATCAAAGATATTGCGACATCAGGCAACACCCTGATATTGGTAGACAGGATATCAGCAGGCGAGATGCTTGAAAAGAAAATAAAGGATTCGGTATTTGTATCAGGATCAACAAAAAACATGGATAGAAAGGAACAATATGATGAAATATCTACTGCAACAAATAAAGTTATTATTGCCACATATGGAGTTGCCGCTGTTGGCATTAATATTCCTAGGATTTTTAATCTTGTTCTCATAGAACCAGGAAAGTCGTTTGTGCGTGTGATACAGTCGATAGGACGTGGTATCAGAAAAGCAGAGGACAAAGACAGCGTTCAAATTTGGGACATTACCAGTAGTTGCAAATTTGCAAAAAGACATCTAGGCGCAAGGAAAAAGTTTTACAAAGAAGCCAATTACCCGTATAATATAGAAAAAATAAATTATGAAAATCCTTACACTAGACGATAGAGCATACACACTGGAAAAAATACCTGAATGGGTAGATGAAAAATTAAGATTTGCAGTGCTTGATAACTCAGATCCAAACAATCCGGACTTCTTCTACATACCCTTGATATTCCTAGAAAGTTTCAATGCTCCGGCGGCAGTTCTGGAAATTGGTCCACACAAAATTAAAATGCCGTTGGATTGGAAAATGCTTATTGGAGAAGCCGGCCAATCCGAGATGCATGTCTTACCTATAACTAGCTTAAACGACAGGGGGTTCGACGCATTTACTTTCAATCCTTTATCAAGTCCAAAGCCTGACTTCCACCCAATAGATGTGGTGGACATTTATACAGAGGTGAAATGGTATTTTCCTAAAATTAAATCAGGACAGATGTTAGCAGTGCCTCTAGATAATGGTCCTAGACCGACGTGTGCCTACTTTGTAAAAGATATTTCAAGACAATGTGAACAGGTAGATTATGGCTCGGTCTGGTAGGAGATCAATAAAGATAGATGCACCTATAATGATAACCAATGACAAGATCGCAGTCTGGATGGACCAAGGAGAATGGGCCATGGATTTTTTTAATTGGCTCAACAAAAGTAAGTTGAACAAAAAACTTTCAGGTTTACAACACATGCAAAATAAAATAAAATTAACTTTTGTGACAGCAAAGGACTGTACAATGTTTGGATTGAAATATGCCAGCCGAAAAAAATAGAAAATTTTTTGATCTGAGGAACGGGCTAAAGGCCGTGGACTTCCGAAACAAAGATTACTTCGACAGGATAGATGATAAGGAGAAATCATTGTATTCGCCGTACATGCTTATGAGATATG
>Ga0160422_10000784_pt1 | contig 19534 bp, 13 predicted proteins | sample Fk160mmetaG_FD_108192 | JGI IMG/M metagenome (GOLD analysis project Ga0160422, IMG submission 108192) | Marine microbial communities from the Central Pacific Ocean - Fk160115 60m metaG | ecosystem: Environmental > Aquatic > Marine > Oceanic > Photic zone | place: The Central Pacific Ocean... | reverse complement strand
CTACGTTCGAGTCATTCAAAGAGACGGCAACATGGCATGGTCGTCTCCCGTCTGGGTCACCCAGCGATGACTTTCCGCTCCCTCTTCCCTGGGACGGGAAAGGATTGCCTTATTTCCATTGACCCTTGGCCAAAAGACGTGAGCGTCCATGAATGCTCTTCATTCAACGAACCCTGACCGCCACAGCCTTGCTTGCCGGTTTTCTTTTCACGACTTCCCTTTCTCTCGGACAACCGGAAAAGGGCAAAACCGATTCCTTCAGTGAGGAAGCCAAGCTCTATGAAGCCATTGGGATGATGTTCGCCCAAGGTTCCGGTCTGGGCAAGATGCAGTTCACGGACAAACAAGTCGATCTGATTTTGGCAGGCATGAAAAAAGGAATCACATTGGGTAAGATGCCCCCCGAGTTCGAAGCTCTGCAACCCAAGGTTCAGGCGATTATGATGGAAAAGATGCAACTGGCCAGGCAAGCCGAACAGGCTGAGATGGCCAAAGTCGCCGAAGAGAACAAATCCCAGGGTGAACAGTTCCTCGCTCTCTTGAGTAAGCGGGAGGAGGTTCTCAAGGATCCGAGTGGTTTTTACTATGAGATACTACGAAAGGGCGAAGGCGATAGCCCAACCATGAGCGACACCGTCCGGCTTCATTACCACGGCACCCTCATTGACGGTACCGTTTTCGACAGTTCGGTGGACCGCGGACAACCGGCGAGCTTTCCCATGAACGGGGTGATCAAGGGATTCTCGGGTGGCTTGACCAAGACTGAAGTGGGCGGGAAGATCCGGATTTACATACCCAGCGAACTTGGCTACGGGGACAACCCCCGCCCTGGTGGCAAGATCAAACCCGGAGATACGCTAATCTTCGAATGCGAGTTGCTCGGGATCAATTGAACAGGATTTCCCTCGCCCTTTCGCATTTCTAAAGTGACACCTACCCTTCTGCTCCTGGTACAGCGTACCACGGCTTAAGTTCCTCAATCAGAAGATCGGTCCTTTTCTTCACTCCCTTGGTGTTCAGGTGATAATAGGTATCATGAAAAAATTCACTGCCTAGCATTGAATCCTCGGCTTTGCCAATCACCGGAACCGACAAATCTTCCCAAAACTCCCGAATCCTTTGGATATTCTCCCTTGGTATTTGGTTTTTCAGATAACTCGGATGAGCGAAGAGGTTGGGCCAAGAGGCCAACACTTCTACGTTCATGGCGCGACAATACCCGAGAAAGTCCATTATTGTTTTCCGCGCTTCGCTTGACACGATTAACTCCGTGCAAAGAGCGTCCAAGGACTTTTTGAGTAACTCTTCCTCCGAGGTGACGACGCCAGCGTTCGAACGAACGTTGCCTCCGGCATCAAAATCCCAGGAACACTTGTAAATCATTGGATCGGCGTAGGGATTCAAATGGGTCATCAAGGAATCACGCAAGTGGCCGAAAGGCAGTCTCAAGCTCAAAACAACTTGATCGAGAAAGGGATAGTTTTCGTAGATTTCCCTTTGGGGGCCGAAAAGCAGATTGAGGTAAGTGATGTTTTGATCCCTTCTTTTAAAACTATAGAGCCCGTATTCCCAACAAAAGAGAATCCTGTCACCTTCGGAAAGGCTTGGCCGGAGCGCGGAAAGAATGATCTCCGGACCGATTCCCGCAATGCAACCGAAGTTTACGAATTCCTCTCCAATGGTACGGCTCATTCTTACCGTATCGATACCAAAGGCAACGTTCGAACCGCCAACCACCAAAGTCTTCAAAACTTTCCCCGGCTTTTCCGCCGCTTCCATCTTCCGTTCAATAATCGATTGAGCGAAGATCGCATTGGGAACCGGTCGGTCACTGATTAGTTCCAGAGAGACAACCCAGGTCGTCGCGGCCAAAATCAAACCGCTCAACAGAGAAAGGCTCCGTTTGATTTCAATGACTTTCATCAAAAGCGAAAATAGAGAAATTCATGTGTGGTTTGCTCAAAGGACACCTTGATTCCCCAGAAAAGCAGAACCGAACAAAGAAGAATGATCATATTCGAAGGAACGCGCAGCGGGCTGTTTGCATCCTTCGCAAGGCCTACAATCTTGAGCGAATTCGGCATGAACCAAACGATGATTATGGAAAGCAGGAAAAGAGGGAGGATTGAAAAATTCGTCACCTGGTTGGGAATCAATCCATTGAACCTGAAAAGATCGTTGCTGCCCGAAATGCCTAGAGAACGAGGTAAATCGATACCGTTCAACCCAATCATGGAATGAAGCATTGAAAATGCACCTTGGAAATCCTGACTTCTGAAAAAGACCCAGGCAAAGGTAACGAATGCAAAGGTAAGCAACCGGTTGACCGACAATCGCCAAAAGGGTTGACCATCCGTTTTCCCCCGCTCTTGCGCAAAGGCTCTGGTAAGATGATTAAACCCAATGAAAAGTCCGTGAAGGAGTCCCCAGAATACAAAGGTCCATGAAGCCCCATGCCACAAACCCCCAAGAAGCATGACCAAAGTCGCATTAAGGAAGCTCCTTTTTATTCCAAGCCGGTTTCCTCCAAGAGGTTTGTACAGGTAGTCCCGCAGAAATTCCGAAAGAGTCACATGCCATCGACGCCAAAAGTCAACCACATTGACCGCCTTGTAAGGGGAATCGAAATTGAATGGCAGTCGAATGCCAAGAAGCAGACCCAGACCAAGGGCCATGTCCGAGTAAGCTGAAAAATCAAAATAGATTTGGAGTCCGAACGCCGTGGCTCCGAGCCAAGCCTCGACCATGGAAAGAGTGCCGCCGGTTGACGAAGATTCAAATATCGGCTCGACCAGGGGACGAATTCCGTCTGCCATACAGGCTTTTTTGAAAAGACCAATGGAGAAGAGGCAAAGGCCAATCCAAAAGGCCTGACTGCTCAGTTTCCCCAAACGACCTTCGCGCAACTGAGGAATGATTTGCTGGCAACGAACGATGGGACCGGCAATCAACTGTGGAAAGAAAGACACGAAGACAGCGTAGTGGGTAAAGGAAGGGCTAGTCATTTTTCCCTTCCTGACATCGACCAAGTAGGCGATTTGCTGAAAAGTGAAAAAGGAGATGGCTAGAGGAAGAGAAAGATTCAGCGAGTGTTCGAAACCCAAACTGCTTGTCAGGAAATCGGCATATTTGAAGACCGCCAAAACGCCCAAATTGCAAACTATCCCAAAAGTGAGAAGATGGGCGGCGGATCGGTTGCCGACCTTTCTTTGAATTGCCGAACCGAGCCCAAAATTGAGCAGGATGGAAAAGGTTAGCAGCGGAAGGTGCTCCCACCCATGAAATCCGTAAAAGAAAAAGGATGCCAAGATGATCCACCAAGAAGAAAGGTGAGGTGATCCGGCCCGCAAAAGCAGGATGCCAACGAAAACAATGGGTAGAAAGAGAAAAAGAAAGGACTGCTCATTGAAAAGCATTTATCCAAGGACCAGTTCCGGGGTTCCCAGAACGTCCATCATCGGATCAATGCCCAAACCGGGGTTCTCGGACGAAGCCATCCTGCCCTTGACCCGTTGAGGGGCGCCTTCTGCAAGAGGTTGCGTAACGTAACTGTTGAAATCGGTTGCCGTGAAAAGAAATTCCGGGGGCGTGCTATGAGCGAGGTGCGAAATCGCCGCAGTCACGATATCTCCGCCCCAGGTGTCTTCCAGAGTCATGGCGATTCCCAGGGAAACGCACAAGTCTCGGGCCTGCTTGGCCCGAGTCAGTCCGCCGAATTTGCTGATCTTTACATTGACCACATCCATCGCCAAATCATGCGAAGCTCGCAGGATCTCCGGTATTCCATCAATCACTTCATCAAGAACGAAGGGCAGGTCCGTATGCTTCCGTACGGACAGGCAATCCTCATAACGCAGACAAGGCTGTTCAACGTAGACGTCAAGATCCTGGATTGCATGTACGACACGCATGGCCTCGTGCCTGAGCCAACCGGTGTTGGCATCGGCAACCAATTTATCCCCCGGTTGCAATTGCAGGGAAACCTGACGAATTCTCTCGATATCGGTATCGGGGTCACCGCCCACCTTTAACTGGAACCGCCGATACCCTTCCGCCCGGTAATCCGCGACTTTTTGCGCCATTTCCTCGGGTCTCTCCTGTGAAATCGCCCGGTATAGAACGAAATCCTCCCCATAAGCTCCTCCCAACAAGGCGCTGACAGGAAGTCCGGTGGCTTTACCCAGAAGATCCCAACAGGCCATATCCAGTGCGGATTTCACATACGGATGACCTTTCATTACCTGATCCATCCGGCGATTCAACTTCTCCAGTTGCAAAGGATTTTCGCCTATCAGGCTCGGACCCAGTTCCTCAATGCCTATCCTGACGCCTTTAGCATAGGATGGAAGGTAAACGGGACCAAGCGGACAAACTTCCCCAAAACCGGAAACTCCCTGATCGGTCTCAATCCCCACTACGGTGGAATCGAAGGTCGTTACCGATTTACCGTCCGACCACCTGTAATCTCCCTCGTGAAGTGGCAAATCGACCTGCCAAACCTTGATTTTGGAAATCTTCATGCCTGAGCTCCCGGCCAATCCGCCCACCAATCCTTGAACACTCTCCACTGAGCGCGCAGAAAAGCAAGTTGGGATGAGCTCAGTTGATCCGATGGATTCAATTGTCTCGTGTATGCCGGAAATCCCTCAAGAACCATAAGCTCCTTATAATAGAGAACCAAATCCGGGCCTTCGTCGAATTTCGAAAGCACAGCCAGAGCGGAATCCAATTCCTTCGCCAGACGAAGCGACTCCGAATTCCCGCGAATGGCTTCTTGGCAAAGTTCGATTAAGCGAAGCGTTGGCTTCGGCAAGGCATTGCCGACTCCGGTAATCGCCCCAACCGCTCCGCAGTTTACGAAGCCATGAAAAACCTGTGTGTCCACGCCCACCATCAATGCCAGTTCGCCCTCTCCACTAGTGATGCGTTCGGCCGCATAAGTGAGTGAGTCCGCACCACCGAATTCCTTGAACCCAACCAAGTTCGAATGATTCGCCCGCAATTCGAAGAACAGGTCCGCCTTGGTCTCAAATCCATAGTAGGGGCTATTGTAAATGACCGCGGGCAAATCCCTCCCTGCCTCCAAAACCTTGGAGAAATGAGCGGCCTGGGCACTAGGTGAGCTTCCGCGGGAAAGAACTCGGGGAATCACCATAAGGCCTGCAGCCCCGACCTCTTGTGCATGAGAGGCATGAGAAGCCGCAGTCGCGGAATTCTGAGCTCCGGTTCCCACCACGGTGGGCACACCCGACTGAACCAATCTCCGAACTCCCTCCTGCCTCTGGGCATCCGTAAGCAAAGGCCAATCCCCCATCGACCCGCAATAAATCACCCCATTCATCCCTTCGTTCAAAAGACGCTTGGCCGTTTCAACCAGACAATCGTAATCAGGAGACCGATTCTCCAGACAGGGAGTCATTAAGGCAGGCAGGCATCCTTGGAATATGGAATGGGGGGATGAGCTCATGGAAGTTTGATCCTAGGTTTTCCGACCATCATCAATCAACGGCAAAATCTAAAACCTAGTCGGAGAGAATGCCAAGGGATCCACATGCAAAGAGTCTCCGCAAAGCATCTCCTTGATGAGACGGCCGGTGGAAGGAGCCAAGCTTAAGCCAAGCATATTGTGGCCCGTTGCGAGGTAGGCATTTCTGAAAGCGGGAACCTGGCCCACGATAGGCAGACTATCCCAAGTCATCGGACGCCAACCGTACCACACGTCTTCCGCGGGTCCATCGACTCCGGCCCGAAGAAAAGGCCGTGCGGAATCCCGAAGCAATTGCAGCCTATGTTGGGGAATCGATTCGTCATAACCAACGAATTCCATCATCGAGCCAAGGCGGAACCCTTCTTCAAAAGGGGAAACGCCTATCTTTCGCTCAGGAAAAAGCATGGGGTGCTTGGGAGAATACTGCGGTCTGCTCATGGTGAGCGAATAACCCTTTCCCGGCTCGATGGGCAGGGAACAGTTCAAACTATCAGACCAGCGCGCGCTCCAGGCTCCGAGGGCGAATACAAATCCATCGGCTTTCATGGTTTCGCCCGAAACCACCAAGTGAGAAATCCTGTCGGATTGACGGACAACCTCTTGCAGTTCACGCCCTTCAAGAAAGTTTACCTTTCTTTCCTTCAAACGAGCGACCCAGGTTCGATTCAATTTTTCGGGATTCAACGAGGTGTCGTCCGGATAATGGTAGGCGCCCGCCAAGCCGGCATTCAAACCGGGATCAAAATCGGTCAGAGACGAACCATCGACGAATGTCGCCGAGACTCCGAAATGTTCGCTTAGCATCCGGTCGGTCCCCGAAAAGGATTTCAGCCCCCCTTCCGTCTCAAAGACGTAGAGCAATCCACGCTCTTGCCATTCGCACTCCAAGGCGCATTCATTCATCAGGGTATGATACTCCTCCATCGATGCGTCCAGGATCGCCTGCAGGTGCTTGCCTGCCTCGAGGACCTGACGGTGGGTGCACCGCTTGGCGAACTGCCACATCCATTGCCACAAGGCAGGACTGGGGCGGAATTTAAGGTGAAAGGGAGAATGCTCATTAAAAAGCGACTTCAAAGCCACACCAATTGCTCCCGGTTCGGTCAAGGGAGGAATGTGACTCGGACAGACGTACCCACAGTTGGCCCGCGAACAGGCCCCTCCAATCTTTCCCTTATCGATGACGGTCACCGCGAAACCCGCTTCCGAAAGATAATGGGCGCAGGCAATGCCGACGATGCCTCCGCCCACCACAATAACCTTTTCTTCGGCACCCATTAAAGGTCTTTTGGGAAACCCTTGGCAAAGGGGTCTTGCTCAGCAAACAACAGTTCTCCCCGGGCAGTCTCATAAGCCGAGCCCACGACCGTGGGAAGAACGCTTGATTCCTCACAATACTCATAGGACGCCTCGAAAAGACTGCCTACAATGCTTTCCTGAACCCAGGTATCACCTGGCTCAAGAAGACCGTCCGCTGCAAGACAGGCTAGTTTTGCGCTTGTCCCGGTACCGCAAGGCGATCGGTCGAAGGCGCCGCCTGGGCAAAGAACGAAATTTTTTTCATCGGCAACTTCCGTGGACGGTGGACCGCAAAGCTCGATATGATCGATCCGAGCTTCTCCTTCTCCAGTAATCCCATCTCTGTCGAGAGCGGCGCGTATCCGTAGGCTTAGCTCAGTCAATTCTCTGATTCCCTTTCTCTCCAAGGGAAGAGGGCTTTGCTTGACCACAAAAAACCAGTTCCCACCCCATGCGACGTCCCCTTGTAAAGTTCCGTATCCTGCAACCCTGAGATTCACCCCCTTTCGATACCGGCGACTGGGGACGTTGCGAACGGCCGCCCGATGATCGTCCAAAAGCTCGACCTCCACCACGCCCACCGTGGTTTCCAGTCGAAATACACCTGGATTGATCGCACCGATGGATTTCAGGGTGACCGCCAATCCGATCGTTCCATGTCCGCACATCCCCAGGTATCCGACGTTATTGAAAAAAAGGACCCCAGTCTCGCAGGATGGATCATAAGGCTTGCACAAGAGAGCTCCCACCAAAGCGTCCCATCCTCTGGGTTCCTCAATCACCGATCGACGAAACCCATCAAAATGAAGCCTGAGCCTTTCGGCTCGCTCGGAAAGAGGACCCGAGCCCAAATCCGGACCGCCCTCAAGGATCACGCGAGTGGGCTCTCCTCCGGTATGGGAATCCAGGTACTTTATTTTATTTTTCATCTCTCCGGAAGGAATTCAAGGAAGAGTCGTCTGCAAGGTCGCCTCGGCGAAAGCCTTGCCAATCCGAGCCATGGTTTTGGCACTTCCAAAATAATGGTAACCCCCATTAGACCGAGCAATTTTGGCATAAGCTTCATCCTCCGCAGAAATGAGCTTCCTCCGATATTTCTCTAGGTATTCCTTTTGCTCAGAAACCGTCATCGAACCATCCCGATTCGCATGATCCTTGTGATTGTTTTTAAGAAAGCCCGCCATCTGCTTCACCCGCTCCTGGTTGTCTTCAAGCTCCTTGAGACGCATATCCCAAAATTTGGCCGTTCTCACCGCAAACACGTTTCCCTTAAATTCCGGCATCAAGGAGGGGGCTGCCATTGCTTCACGAAACGCTCCATGGATCGGGACATACCTCTGGCTCGCGTATTGCTCCAAAGGTCCGCCCACACCCATTACCCCGATTACGAACTTCATCTTCGGCGCCTCAAGATCCTTTCGGACATCTCTGATAAAATGCGCCAAGCAATCGGTGTAGGCATCATATCCACCCGGTTGACCACGGTTCGGGTAAGTCCCGCTTGCCACCATATCATTCCAACCCTGAAACCAGACAAAACCGGCAAGCTCATATCCTTTCTCTTCGTTGTATCCAGGATAGACCCGCTTGACGTCAGAGAGCACTTTCCTTACGTGGTCCATCATCAAACCATAGAATTTACCCGTTTGTTCAGCCTTTTCAGCTTTTACTTCCCTTAGGTCTTTTCCGCGTCGTCTGAAGTTTTCCAATTCCCCTTCGTTGAAAACGTAGGGCCCCGCGGAAGGAGGACGAAAATCCGTATGAATCGATTTCCCGCCCCATGCCGTTTTGATAATCAGAATAGGCTCATTCAATGCCTTCTGGGCATAAATCCCAAAAGTAAATTCAGGACCTATTTTTTCTCCCAATTCAGAGGGCACCCCACGAGAGCCATAACCGGCGGTAAGTTTACCATATCCTTCGCCCATCTTATCTCGCCCACCAGTGAAATAGGAAATCCAGACGTTGTGACAAATTATCGGACTTCCGGAAGCATCCACCATCTGCTTGTAAATAGGCTTCGTAACCGGGTCCAGTTTCATTGCCTCGAAGGTACTGATCTTGGCATGCCCTTCCATGTTCGACTGACCACAAAGAATAAAGACTTTCAATGGATTATGATTTGCCAGGGTCACTAAATGTAAAAAGCAGGAGAGCGAAAAAGTCAGAGTAATCAGTGATAATTTATTCATTTTAATTGATCAGATGGAAAGTTTTGGGATTTCAGGTCTTATGTAAGAGAATTGTTATTTCTTCTTTTTTTTAGCAGGTTTAGCGATTTTTTCGTTCAGTACTGGTTCAGCCAACCCATCACTTGGTTGATTCCAGAAACGATAAGGATCATCATGCTTCCTCATTTGTTTCAATAACAAGGCTTCCATCTCTTTTAATTTAGAGGAATGCTTTGATTGGTCAGCTAAGTTGACCTGATGTTTCTTTGGCTTTACTCCAATCGATGAAATCACATCGGGATTATGATGTTCGATGATAAATTCTAAAGGATTCTCCTTCAGATTAAAAAGCTGTGTATGTTTCTCTCCAGTTTTGGAAGTCTCGTACTTGATCAACTTCCAATCTCCTTTTTGAATGCTGCGCATCCCCGGACGTCCTCCTCCGCAATAAACCCCGTAAACAGTCTCTCTTACCTGATCTTTCTTACCCATTAATATAGGCATAAAGCTTAAGCCTTCTGATGTGGCGGGCACTTCAATATTTGCCAACTCACAAAGGCTGGCAAGTACGTCCAAAAGGTAGATATTACCGGGAGCGCGAGTACCCTTTTCAATCCCAGGGCCTTTCACCACAAAAGGTACTCGCCAAGTATGATCATACAGATTCTGCTTTCCCTGCAAACCGTGTCTGCCGATAGCCATTCCATGATCTGCGGTGTAAATGACGTAAGTATTTTCCAGTTCTCCCATTTCCTCAAGCTTATCGAGCACTCGTCCTATCTGGATATCGATATTTTCACTGCAGGCATATTCACGACCCATTTCATTACGAATGGTTCTTTCGTCCCGGTTCTCCCAAACCCCCTTAACCGACACCTCATCCCGAACGGTCGTATGACCATGATCAAATGGATGAAGGGGCAACCAGTTGATCGGAAGCCCTGGCTGCCTCGGATTTGCCGGGGGAAGACGGTTTTGGTCCGTGTGATTGGTCGCTCCGTACTTTTTGAGTAATTCCGGTTTGCCGTCACGCACATCGTGCGGATGACTGAATCCGAAATAAATTAGAAACGGATCCGCATCCTTTGATTTCTCCCTGTTCACAAGGTAATTCATAACCTGTTCCCCATGCCAATGACTTCCAGTTTCATCAGTGCCACCACGCCGAGTACCATCGTGACGAACGGAGAAAAGTTTATTGGCAGCGTCATAACTGTTACCGTTCTTGCAGGTTCGCATGGTATCGTATCCCGCGGCATTAAAAACGGCAGGCAATGAATAATTCGCCAAGTCCGGAGGAACTTTTTTTGGATCGTTCACATGTGGATTCATGACGCGACCGGGCTTATCGGGAATATGCCAGACTGTCCTCCCGGACATCACCATATGGCGAGAAGGCGTACAAACTCCTCCTACCCATGCACCCATGTGAAACGCCCGGTCAAAAACCATTCCCTCCTTTGCCAAACGATCAATGTTCGGCGTATCGAGAGTGGATCTGGGGTTATAAATCCTTAAGTCCAGTGGAGACTGATCGTCCACGATGACAAAAAGGAAGTTGGGTTTTTTTTGGGCTCCTACCGAGGAAAGCAAAAAGAAAAATACAAGAATTGGATTCACTTTAATCATTATTTTATTCTTTGGTTATCGTTTTGGGCGCATGATGATTATTCTGACACAATTTTTTCATCCTCATACTTCCCTATGCTTACTTGGAGAAAATTGGGATGGGAAGCACGTAATGCGAACCCTAAGACCTTTACCCCTTTGCCGAATGGCTAAAACTGGAAGGTCCAGCCAAGCTTTGCCACCGCTTCCGTCTTGGTTGTACGAAAACTTCCGTAATCTCCATCCTCCTCTCGTTCGAATCCTTTGTTCAGAACAAGAAAAAGATCACTTCCGGATTGGATGATATAACGGATTCGGCAATTGACCCCAATTGTTTCCGACTGATTGTCATACTGGGCGATACCATTGAAGGAAAGCTGTGTGGTCGGAGTCACCCGCAACCCGAGTGATCCGGTCAGCACTTCAAAATCCTCCTGAGGCAACCGGGCAAGAGTCGATTCGATTTCACAATCCAACTGAAGGAATCTGGATGGTCGCCAGGAGAGCTCGAGTTCTCCCCGGGTCGAGCTCCCACCATAATAGTCTCCGTAGGAGAGCTTGATCTCACCAAAAACGGAACGGTCGCTGCTTGAACGAAATTCCAAGTCGAAATCGATTCCCCGATACTCATCAACGGGTACCACCAAAGAATCGATGATCTCGAACGACTCCCTCAGAATTTCACGTTCGAATTCAACTTCAAAACCAAGATAGTCCCCTTCCAAAGTCCGTACGCCAATCACATTCCATTCCAACTCCTCCGAATCCAAATCACCATCGAGCCATTCGTACCGATCATACTCCGCCCCCATCGAAAGATCCTCCAACCAGTCGCTTGCCGTTTGTTCGAAAAAATATGTGAAACCTAACCCAAGAGACTGTCCGCCACGCCTCCTTACGAAACCAAGTGCCGGTTCGAAGTCCTCTCCCGTCCTGACCCAATGCCCTCCTGCCTTAAAAGGATAGTTTGGCAAGGAAAAATGGGTTCCGACAACCTCGTCCGAGCTTTTGTTCTCGTCATCGGTGCCCATGTAAAAACTATGCCAGGAAACGCTTTGGCCTTTCCACCAGTCACTGGACCTTAAGTTCAAGTCGATTCCGACCAAATGGTTGTCGAGGTTACTTTGAGGGTCCCCATGCGTGAAGATAGTTCCCACTTTTGATTCTTCAAAAAGATCATAAGTGAAACGACCCACGATTGCCTCATCCGAGTCAAGCTCCTCAAACTCATCCAGTCCCATACCCAAAAGTCCGACTCCAAGTGGGCCCAATCTTCCTGTAAGCTTAGCGCCCGCAGTCACGTCAATTTTTGATCCGTTGCCGGAAAGTCCAATGGTGCGCGAATGGAAGGCCAAGGGGCTTCTCTCCAAGCCCCCGAAGGAAAACTGATCGGACCCTTCGAGGAAAAAATCACGCTTTTCCGGGTAAAAGAGAGGGAAGCGACTCAAGTTGACTCGTTGCTGATCGACTTCCGTCTCCGCAAAATCGGTGTTGTAGGTAAAGGTTGCGGTCAGACTGGGCGTAAGGTCGTAAAACAAGTCAAAACCGCTTTCGAAATCCTCATCCTCCCGCGAATCCTCGGAAATCCACTGGGCGGAGAGATAGGGTTTGAAATCAATGCCTTTTCCCCGGTTCAAGTCCGACAAACCGGTTAACTGACCGGCCTCTTCCAAGGAAAACCATTGACGGTTTCTCGAGTAACCGACCCATTTGGTGCGCTCCTGACCGCGGGAAAACCATCGACCGAAGTCAATCCTCCACTCATCGGAATCAGGATCGATGGGAATGCTTCGAAAGGGAATGGCAAACTCCGCGCTCCAACCCAAGTCGTCTTGCTGCGAACGAACTTCCCAAATCGTATCCCAATCCATCTTAGGTCTACTCATATCAGAATTGATCAGAGCCTCGCCTTTCGCTCCATTGGCATTGGTTCGAAAGTAATACCCGTCCCTTCCTCGACTAAATGGATCAATGAGAATGAAAAAGTAATCGTCTCCACGAACCAGGGCATCCCGCTGCATGACGCCCGCCCTAATCTGATCCGGTTGCGAATCAAAACAACGCACCCCCACGAAGAGAAAATCGGCGTCCCGACAAAGACGAACCTCGGTCTTTTCAGTCTCCGCAAACCCTTCGTTGGGACGGCGCTGACGGAAGTCCTTGATAACCGATAATCCTTTCCAGCAAGGGTCATCGAGTTTTCCGTCCAAAACCGGACCCTGCTCAACCAACTTCGCCTCGGCCCTGAAAACTTCCTCCGACCAAAGAGATAAGGAAAGGCTCCAATGAACCAAAATGCAAAAGCCACAACAAGTATGAGTTTTCACGAAGTTTTGATAAAGTCACAAAGGATTCATTAGATACCCTCGTGTTTGCTCAGACAACGAAAACCATGATTGCAGGCACGGATTTTTTTTTCAAAGATGGAGATCATCCATTTTTGACAATATTTCCAAATTTGGAGTCACTACCCCTTCTTAAACAAAAGCATTCTTTTCCCATTCAACAACTTATGAAGCTCCAATTACCTCGTGCCTTCTCCAAATCCCTTCTCTTTCTCCTGATTTATTGGATTTGCAGCGTCGGGGTATCCGCGAATGTGAATCAACCCAATATCGTAATCATTTTCACCGACGACATGGGGTATGGGGACATTGGACCCTTTGGTTCCGATCACCCCACCCCTCACCTGAACCGGATGGCGGAGGAAGGAATGAAACTCACCGACTTTTACGTCAGTTCCACCGCCTGCACCCCCTCCCGATCCGCTCTTCTGACTGGGTGCTACGCCGACCGTATTGAGATGGGTAGAAGTGTGGTTTTCCCCGCAGATGAGCGGGGTTTGAATCCAAAAGAAATTACCATAGCCGAGATTCTCAAAGAAGGAGGGTACAAGACCGGCTGCTTCGGTAAATGGCATCTCGGCGACCAGCTTCCATTTATGCCTCTGGCCCAGGGCTTCGATGAATATCAGGGCATTCCCTATTCCAATGACATGTGGGTTCCGGGTAACCCCAAAAGAAACTACCCGCCCTTGCCCTGGATTGTAGGAAACCAGCCCGTTGCTCATATACCCGATGCGTCCAGCCAGGCAGTAATTACAGACTCCATCACCGATGCCGCCGTCGACTTCATCGAACGGTACAAGGAGAAACCCTTCTTCTGCTACGTTCCGCACTCCGCGGTACACGCCCCCTTTATGGTAACTCCCGAACGACTCGAATCCGCGGGCGAGGACGTGATGCGGGCGCTGGTTGGCGAGATTGATTCAAGTACGGGTCGAATCCTTGAATGCATACGAAAAAATGGGATCGAGAAGAACACCCTTGTTCTTTTCACCAATGACAACGGAGGAGCCGGCAAGACCACCAGTGGCCCCTTGCGGGGGCATAAGTTCGGACCCAAATACGAAGGGCACATGCGGGTCCCCACCCTTGCCTGGTGGCCAGGAAAGATTCCCGCAGGATCCGTCTCCTCCGAGATCATGGCCACCATCGATATCCTGCCCACCGTAGCAAACTTTTGCGGCCAACAAGTTCCTCAGGATCGGATCATCGACGGGCATGACGTCAGCAAAATCCTTCTGGGGAGAGCGAAAGCGAAATCCCCCCATGAAACACTCTACTACGAAAAAGATGGAGTCCGACAGGGAAAGTGGAAACTCGTCCGCTATAAGGTAAAAGCCGATCGTTTTGCCGAGTTGTATGACCTCGAGAAGGATTTGGGTGAACAAAACGATCTTTCCAAACAGTATCCGGAAAAGGTGAAGGCGCTCAGCGAGGCCCTCGATGCCCACGTCTCAAAGATCGAGTCTGAGATTCGACCGGCAGGTTTGGTCGAGAACCCAAAACCTCTGCTTGCGGACTCGGAAGGGGTTCCCACTTTGCTTGAATGGCGTCGCAAGGCCCCCCCAGCCAAACCAAACGTCGTGCTTATGTTTATCGACGATATGGGCTACGGGGACATCGGTCCATTTGGTTCACAGATCAACCAGACGCCACACCTGGACAGGATGGCGGCGGAGGGGCTTAAGTTCACTGACTTTTATAATGCATCGCAAAATTGTACGCCGTCGAGGGCCGCGCTTCTCACCGGTTGCTATGCCAAGCGTGTGGGAATGGATGGTAGAGTATGTTTTCCCGACGTCCCCAAAGCCTTGAACCCGTCTGAGTATACCATGGCCAGGATGTTCAAGGATGCCGGTTATGCAACGGGATGTTTCGGCAAGTGGCACCTTGGTCATAGGCCCGGTTATCTGCCCAACGACCACGGCTTCGATGTCTATGAGGGTATCCCCTATTCCAATGATATGTGGGCGCCATATGATTCCATAAATAAGAAGTGGAAGATAAAGGGCTGGAAGGTACCGCTGCCCTGGCTCGTAGACGGGAAGGCAGTTGCAGTTGTAAAAAATGCCACCGATCAGGGTTTGCTGACGCAGGCAACGACAAAGGCCGCTCTGAAATTCATCCGTGAACAAGGCGGAATGAAGAAACCTTTTTTTGCCTACCTGCCCTATGCCGCAGTACATGGCCCCCGCGTTGGGCACCCGGACTTCCTGCCTGCCGGGGCTCCCCGCTCTGAGGCCAATAAGACGGGGGCCGAGTTTACCGTTCACCTCACTGCCCAGATCGAAGAGTTGGATGCAGCGGTTGGCAAGGTGTTTAGCACATTGAAGGAGCTGGGGATCGAGAGAAATACCATCGTCCTATTCATGTCCGATAATGGTGGATCGAGAGGAACGAGTATGGGACCGCTCAAAGGCGGTAAAGGCTCTGTGTACGAGGGCGGTCCCCGAACGCCCTTCCTGATTCACTGGCCGGAATCCATTCCTGCAGGTAAGGTCTCTCACGAAATTGGGGTCAGCTCCGATCTGCTACCGACTTTCGCCAAACTCTGTGGCGGTAAACTTTCGGGCAACAAGATTGACGGGCGCGATCTATCTGACCTCTTTCTGAATCCCGACACAGCAAAATCACCTCATGAGGGCTTTGCGCATAATGCAAAGCAGAAAAATGCCTACAGGCTCGGTAAATGGAAGATGGTCGAAAAACTGTTGTTCGACCTCGAGAAAGACCTTGGGGAAACTCACAACGTTGCGAAGGAATATCCTGAGGTGCTGAAAAAACTGAGCGACAAGAATAAAAAATTCTTCAGCAAGATTGAGAGCGAGATACGCCCTAATGCTCAAATGCCCGATCCTTCTCCCATCATTGACGAATCGGAAGCCGAAGCCCTGCCGGACCTGGAAAAGTGGCTGAAAGGTATTGAAGGTTCCAAAAAATAAGAAAAAATAAAGGTAACTTAGAAACTTTTTATTATGCGTAAAATTGTCATCGCCACCCTCTTAAGCCTCTTTTTCTCCTTATCAGCCTTCGGCACGAAGGTCTTCGATATGGAGGAAATCCGCGACCCAAGCACCCTTCAAATTAAAGTTCTGCAAGACTGGCACAAGGTACAAGGCCCCATCGCAACCCGGCAGAAACTGGTTACCATCAACGTGGGAGACTTATGGCCCGGACAGGAATACCGTGTGCCGGTCCGCATGGTCGCGCCAGCCAACCGCAAAGCCAAAGGGTTTCATCTGACCGGAGGAAGCACCCCTTCACGACTGGAAAAGGATGCCCGACCCAACCCCACCGAGCGTGAACTTTTGGAGGGCGGTGTCGGCCTTGTCGTCACCGTGGTTCAGGAACCGGGGACCTATGGCCAACGAGCATTGTCCGAGGCCAGTGAGAAACGATTTGCCGAGAGCCTCAATCCCAAATTCAAAATTCAATACTGGGCATGGCCCGCCACCTTGATGCGCGCCATCACCACCGCATACGCGGAAAAGGATCATTTCGAAAAGGGCAAAGTCGCCGCGTCCGGCGGATCGAAAAACGGAGCCTCTCCTTCGATGGCGATTCTTCACGACGAGCGAATGACGGCCGTGCATGCCACCGTATCCCCGATCTGGGACTCCCCCCTTCGTCTCAATGACGAAAAAGCCTGGAATGAACTGCGGGCTCAACCCGGAAGAAAAGGTGGGTTTACGGGCGGACATTTCGGTCCCAATTTCAACGAACGCGTTTTGGATGCGGGCGGCACCTGGATAGAGCTGCAAAATTTCGCCCGTGACGTTTCGGATCAAGTCTTCATATCCCGAAACCTGAAAGCTTTGAGAAAAAGAGGGGTGGATATGCTCTTTCATCCCGGCACTCATGACTTCGTTGCCTTCGATATGGCCTGGGGTGGGAAACACCATCCAACCATCCCCGTTTATCTAGGGGCCAATTCCGGGCATGGGAAACGGGGCCATCCAAAAATCGAACGGGATCAACAGAACAAAGCCGGCTTCATGCTCAAGCATTTCTTTCCCGATGAGGTCAAGGGTGACCTGCTTGCCCCCCCTCAAGTGAAAAGCGAACTCAAAGGCAAAACTTTAAAAGTAAGCGTATCCTTCGCCCCGGGTTCGGGTGAGGAAAGTGGTCGTATCTGGTGGATCTTCGACCGGGCTCCCGACGGCAGTCCCAACTACATGAGTGAAATGATCCCCGACAATCAAACCATGGAAATGAAAAAACATGGTGATCAATGGTCCGCCACCATCGAGCTTGACCCCAAAGCCAAACGCATTGATTTCTTCAGTAACCACCGCAAAACGCTTCGATACAAAGAATCGTCTTATAGAACTTATATTTCCAGCCCCTACACTCGGGTGCCTTTAAAAGAATGAAAAGAATTTCGATCAACTTGATCCTATTGTGCTTAACGATTTCTCTTTCGGCAAAGGATAAGCCAAACGTTATCATCCTTCTGGCGGATGATCTTGGGTGGGCAGACCTTGGATATCAGGGATCGGATGATATTCGTTCGCCCCATATTGACAGTTTGGCCAAAAACGGAATTCGCTTCACCGATGGCCACGTCTCGGCCTCCGTCTGCAGTCCTTCCCGCGCTGGCTTGATGACCGGGCGATACCAGCAGCGCTTTGGGCATGAGGCGAACTCCCCCCCCCCTTCCGATGGTATGGATCTAGAGCAAATCACCATGGCGGACCGTATCAAAAAACTGGGATACAGGACTGGGTTGATCGGCAAGTGGCACTTGGGGAATCAGGATGAATTTTATCCGACTCGAAGAGGTTTCGATTATTTTTACGGTCTGCGATCCGGTTCGAGAAGTTATTTCTACAATGCCAAAAACGATGATAAGCCAGGCAACGTCAGAGCGATTGAAGAGAATGGGAAGCCGGTCAAATTCGATGGCTACCTGACTGACGTATTCGGACAAAAGGCGATCGATTTCATCAATGCAAAAGACGACAAACCCTTCTTTCTCTTCCACTCCTTCACCGCTCCACACGGACCGATGCATGCCACCGAGGAAGACAAGGCCCTATTCGCATCCATTGAGAATACCAAAAGAAGAAGCTACGCCGCGATGATTTGGGCAATGGACCGTGCGATTGGGCAACTGGTCGATGCCCTCAAAGCCGCCGGGGAATTTGAAAATACCTTGATTTGGTTTCTGAGTGACAACGGAGGCGCTACCGGAAATGCATCGATCAACCTGCCGTTGGCCGGACACAAGGGTATCAAATTCGAAGGCGGAACCCGGGTTCCGTTTTTCGCACATTGGCCCAAGACGTTCAGAAATCCCAAGACCTTTGATCCGATGATGATCTCTTTGGACGTCATGCCCACTTCATTGGCCGCGGCAGGGGCTCAGGAAGCCGATTTGGAAAACTTGGATGGAGTGAATCTTCTTCCATTCATACGGGGGGAAAAAAATCATGAACCCCACAGATACCTCTACTGGCACAAGCTCTGGTTTTCAGCGATGCGGGACGGGCCATGGAAATTGATTTACGTCCAAGACTACGGATACGCCCTGTACAACTTGAAGAAGGACATTGGAGAATCACAAAACCTGATCCATGCCCAAAAAAGGCGTTCCGAAAAAATGATTGCTCAACTCAAGGACTGGAAGGCCGAACTGGAAAAGCCACGCTGGGACGAGGCGCAGGTCTGGTTCCGTACCCATAGCAAAAACCACATTCGAATCATCGAGGGGGAATAGGGGTTATTCCACCCACTTGAACTCGGCAAAAATCACTTTTGTGATATCGGAATCCGCCTTGGGCATGATTCCAATACTGTCCGCCACAGACCAGTCCCCTAGCCCAACTCCATGACTGATTAACTCTTTGGCCTGGAGGGTCATGCTTTGCCAGTCATTGGCAGCGGTGATCTCGAGATCGGTGGTAAATCGGCGGTTTGCGCTTAGAACTATTTCCTGTGGCTGGGTGCAATAAAAACGAAAGCTCAGCTTGGATCCCTGAGGCGCTTTCCATCTTGGATCGGAAAACTGGATGTTGCTGGTTCCCCTGCGATTGTCCAAAGGACGAAAACCCTGCACGCCCCCGACGCCTTCGGCTGGTCCGACATTGGACCATTGCCCGGTTCCCGCGGAAATCAAATCGGATTTTTTATCCGTAGCCACGGCCTTGCCCAGCTTCGCTGGAATGACCGCCTCAAAATCAGAGGAGAGAACACAGTCATTCTTGTAACGGATATTGGCATAGGAAAACACATAGTCATCCACGTTCATCACCGGTAACTTCGCCACCCATGTGTTCCCCTGCCTGACCGAATCCACGTCTCTCCAAAAGCGTGCAATGTTGTTGGACGTCTTCAAGCATTGATAAACTTGCAGTTCCTTGATTTCCGTGGAACTTGCAGGAGTCAGGCGCAGCTCTGGCACACCTTCGGCATCCAGTTTTATTTGGGACTTCGGGCGCTTCGGCCAGAAATGATTTTCGCCAAGCACATGTTTCTCCAACCATAGCTTACAATTATCCCCGAGCTTTTCGGTGTTGTGATGACCGCGTGCCTGGACCGCAAAGTCCCAGGGGACTCCAGGCTTAAATTTCGTAAAAGTTTCGCATCCCCGTTCATGGCCTCCATGATGATCGTTGGAACCG